>Ga0208764_10000041_pt1 | contig 61723 bp, 66 predicted proteins | sample ETNtaG_18_FD_185762 | JGI IMG/M metagenome (GOLD analysis project Ga0208764, IMG submission 185762) | Marine microbial and viral communities from oxygen minimum zone, Eastern Pacific Ocean - ETNP201302SV91 (SPAdes) (version 2) | ecosystem: Environmental > Aquatic > Marine > Oceanic ... | reverse complement strand
CTAAAATTCGTGCACCAACTGTTGTTCCTAAAACTGCAGAAATATTTGGAGCAATCTCATTCATTTGTTCATCTACTTGTTTTTCTAATTCATTTCTCAAATCAAATAATTCTAAAATATTTTTAGCTAAGTTTTGCACTATCTGGAGATTTTTTTCTGTAATATCTCCACCTCTACTCTTTTCTTTTACTAAAGAGAGCATCTGAACTTTTGAATCAGGAAATCCTGCATTTACAAAAACATCATCTGTGATGTTTTCTCTTTTTCCTGCAACTACAATTTGTGCATAACCGTTTATACTATCGATGATGTTATCCAGTTCTGGAAAATGTAGTCCATACCATTCTCTTAATCTTGAACTCATCCCATTGATAATTTTGTCTGTATCATCTAATGTATTGATACTTTGAACAATATGTAGATCTGGACTGGATGATACTTCTGAAACTTTTGATGATGATAGATTAATTGCAAATTCTCTTAATTTCTGAATGGCATCATCATGATTTTCTGCTAACCCTGAATCAACTAAAATCTGTGGTTTAGTTAATTGAATATCTTCTAATTTCACTTCATTCATTAATTGTGATTCAATTGATTTTTTCTTTAGTAGATCTTGTAAACCTACATCATTTACAAGAACATCAATATCTTTTTCATGTAAGAATCTGGTTAAATCACTTAATCTTGATTTTGCTTTTTTCACAAAAACATAATCTTCTGCAGGTTCCGAGAAAGGAAATGTTTTGATACATTTTTGTTCCTCAAATACGGCAATTCCTAATTCAGTAAGTATGACTGATAACATAATATCATACCAATCTATCCTCATTAAAAAATCTACATATCCTAAACTAACTGTTATAAGCCAATTCTAATAATCTTCTTCAGATGGACTCTAGTCTAGAAACTCATCTTGGCTCACTAACTCTCAAACGTCCTACCGTGCTTGCATCTGGAATTCTAGGTATTTCACTTGATGTTTTCAAGCGTCTACACAATGCAGGTGCTGGAGCAGTTGTTACAAAATCACTTAGTAAAGAACCCTGGGAGGGATATCCAAATCCAACTATCTTTAGTGTTAAGGGTGGTGGATGGATAAATGCAGTTGGCTTATCAAATCCTGGTGCAGAAACGTTTGCAAAAATGATTGAACCTAACAATGATGTTCCTATAGTTGTAAGTCTTGTTGGCTCTGTAGAAGATGATTTTGAATATATGATAAAAAAATTTGGAAATTGCCAAGTTGCAGCATATGAACTAAATCTCTCATGTCCACATGTAGCCAAAGTAGGACTAGAAGTAGGCGATGATATTGAACTGGTCTCAAAAATTATTAAAAAAGTAAAATCTATTACAAATTCACCTATTGTTGCTAAAGTTGGATTAGGAAAATCTGACTATCTTGCTACTGTTGAAGCTGCCGTATCTGCAGGTGTTGATGCGATAACTGCAATTAATACAGTTAGAGCAATGGCTATTGATGTTGAAACACAGATGCCAATTCTAAGTAACAAAATTGGTGGATTATCTGGAACTCCAATCAAACCAATAGCTTTGAGATGTGTTTATGAAATTGCATCAAAGTTTGACATACCAATAATGGGATGTGGTGGAATATCCACTTGGGAAGATGCAGTTGAATTCATTTTGGCGGGTTCTTCTGCTGTACAATTTGGAAGTGTAATGGGTGATCATTGGGTTGAAACATTTGCTGAAATTAATTCTGGAATTCAAAATTATATGGAAAAGAAAAATTATAAAACAATAGGTGAAATGGTTGGAAAAGCAAAGAGATCCTAATCACCCGCACATATGTACAATTGAAAGAATTGTTGATGAAACACCTACTGTGAGAACTTTATATTTCCATGATCCGGTTCTTGCAAATGTAAAACCTGGTCAGTTTTCCATGGTTTGGATTCCTGGCGTAAATGAACTTCCAATGAGTGTGATGGTATCTAATCAAAATGATCAAGCTGCATTAACAGTTAGAAAACGTGGTGACTCTTCTACTGCATTATACAATCTATCTATTGGTCAACAAATTGGTGTAAGAGGTCCATATGGAAACTCTTTTGAAATCAAAGATGGAAAAATTTTGTTAATTGGCGGTGGAACTGGTTTAGTACCTTTGATGAGATTGATACAATTCTCCAATCCTTCAAACCACATCACTGTCTTGATGGGGTCTCAAACAAAAAATGAAGTATTTTTTGAAGAAATCGCAAAAAAATTACTGGAAAAAAATGAACATGAAATTATTGCTGTAACTGAAGATGGAAGCTATGGTGAAAAAGGATATGTCACTGATGTTTTGGAAATTCTGCTAGAAAAAAATTCTTATGATGCCATATACACATGTGGTCCTGAGATTATGATGTACAAAACCGTTCAGATGGCTAATAAAAAAGGAATTTTTGTTCAAGCTAGTTTGGAAAGAATGATGAAATGTGGAATTGGTATATGCGGTAGTTGTTGTGTTAATGATGATCTTGCATGTCGTGACGGAACTATCTTTGATGGTAACCACTTATCACAGAAATCTGAATTTGGTCACTCCCATAGAACAAAATCTGGAGTTCTAGAAGATATCTAGTATTGGAACACAGGCAAGGTTTAAAATAAATGATTTTTCAAGCCGAATAGGTAAAAAATGGCGACACCAAAAATAGTCCTTACTGCAGATAGAACTTTAATGTCTCCTTATCGAGGCATCTCTCTTGCAACCTTTTTTGGCTGTGCACCTGCAATTGATCCTAATCGTGATAAAAACAGTTTCTGGTATAAAATCTTAAAAAATCAAGTTACTCCAAAAGTCTTATTTGACTTTATTTGTAATTGGTCACCTGATGTAAATGGTGTTGCAAAGTTTGCTCCATATGGATTACGAAAAGTTGAAGCTGGATTATTACGTGATGGTTTTGCACGAAAAGATGTAGTAGTTGCACACCCAAATCATATTGAAAAATTCATTGGTCCTGAAACTGAAGTAGTTGGAACATACGAAATGGATCCTCTTGGAATGGGTCCTGTTACAATGACCTTTACTTTTGGACGAAAACAAACATCATATGATGAATTCTACAATGCAGATTTGCATAGAAGAATTAACGCTGCAAAGAAAAAGAATGGAAGCCATGCTAAAGTTATTGCTGGTGCATCTGGTACATGGCAGTACAACTACGCTCCTGAGAAAATTGAAGAATATGGTTTGTATGCTATTCTTGAAGGTGAGATGGGCGGCATTGCTCCTGAAATAGATGGACATGCTGGTAGATTTTTCAATTATTTGATTGATGGTCAATTTGAAAATATGGATCCTTTCAGAAAAAGGCAAGACTTCAAAGTTGATATTAAAGAATTCAAACGTGAAAATAAAACACATCATGGAAGATTTGTTAATTTCTGGGATAGACCTGAATTAGATGAAATTCCTGAAATTGTTGAACCAAGTATGCATGGAATGGTTGAAGTAATGCGTGGCTGTGGTCGTGGTTGTAAATTCTGTGATGTAACACTACGTTCTTTGAGATATTATTCTCCTGAAAAAGTCAAGAAAGAAATTGAAGTTAATATCAAGAAAGGAGGAATGGACAGAGCATGGATTCACAGTGATGATATCTTTGTTTATGGAATGGATATCAAAACTGCAAAAAACATGGAACCAAATAGAGATGCATTAGAAGATTTGTTTAAAGCAATCATGTCTACTGGTGTTAAACATACAAACCCAACTCATGGAACACTCTCTGGTGCTATTGCAGATGAAAAACTTGTTCCAAATCTCTCCAAAATTACAAAGGCTGGTCCTGATAATTTAACTGGTATTCAATGTGGATTTGAAACTGGTAGTACAAGATTAATTGAAAAATATGCTGATAGAAAACTTGCACCATATAGACCTGAAGAATGGCATTGGGTTGTAAAAGAAGGTGTAAAAACTCTTAATGAAAATTATTGGATTCCAGCATTCACCCTAATTATGGGATTAGATAATGATGAACAACCAGAAGATGGTTGGGAAACAATCCGACTAATCAGTGAACTAGAAAGAGAACAACCAGAGGCAATGTTTACTGCAACTCCTCTAACATTTGTTCCAATTGGATTATTAGAAAAATCTGAATTTTATGATATGGGACAAGATAATGATCCAACCCAATTAGGCGTCATGTACAAGACTTGGCAACACAATTTCAAATATGGAATTCAAAAATTCATGACTAAGACCGGAAAACATGGAACTGCAGGCAAACTAAAGGGTGCTGCATTCAATGGACTAGCACGTTCCTTAGGCGGTGTTCCATTAGGTGCTATGGAAAGATATGCACGAAGAAAAGGAAAAGAACATGAGCGTGTAATTGCAAAAATTAAGGCCGAATATTGGTAATTCCCAAATACATAAATTCCTAAATTTTAGAGTAATTCTATGGCAACACACGGTTCGCTCACTAAAGCAGGTAAAGTAAGAGGTCAAACTCCTAAAGTAGAGGGACGAAAGATCGTAGGAACAAATTCAAAATTACGAAATAAAAGTAATTTTAGAAAAAGATTCGTGCTAGCAGAACTTGGTCTTGTTGGAAAAATGCCAGGTCAAAACAAAGCTAGTGCACAGAGAAGAAGACGTCGTTAGACTTCAGTTTATTGATTCAAAATCTAAAAGTTATAAAACAAAATGGTTATAAAGTACTGGTACCGTACCTTACAGTATGACTGAAGAAATAACTTTGGAAAGTCTGGCCGGTGTTGGTCCGGTAACAACCAGAAAACTAAACGATGCTGGAATTCATAATATCATGGATCTAGTAGTTCGAGGTCCTGTAGAGATAGCCGAACTTACGAGTATGGATATTGATACTGCAGGAAAACTTGTAGAAAAAGCAAGAGAAGGTTTAGTTGAAGGTGGGCTAATTCAGAAAGATTTTGTTAGCGCAAACGAGTTATACAAAAAGAGACAGACCATTGGTAAAATTACCACTGCAACTGAAGCTCTAGATACCCTATTTGCTGGTGGTATTGAAACTCAAGCACTAACTGAAGTCTATGGTGAATTTGGATGTGGTAAAACACAGTTCTGTCACACAATGTGTGTACAAGTCCAAAAATCCAAACAAGAAGGTGGTCTTGAAGGTGGTGTATTATACATCGATAGTGAAAATACCTTTAGACCTGAAAGAATAGTTTCAATTGCACAAGCAAATGGAATGGATCCTGAGAAAGCACTTGACAACATTATTGTTGCAAGAGCATACAACAGTTCTCATCAAATTCTTATCCTTGAGGAAGCCAGTACTTTAATCAAAGAACACAACATCCAACTAGTAGTAGCAGATTCTGCAGTTGGTCTATTTAGATCTGAATACCTTGGAAGAGGTACTCTTGCAACACGTCAGCAAAAACTAAACAAATTCGTTCATTTGTTAGTTAGATTGGCTGAAACCTATAACATTGCTGCACTTGCAACAAACCAAGTAATGTCTTCTCCTGACCAGATGTTTGGTGACCCAACAAAACCTGTTGGAGGTAATGTAGTTGCACACACAAGTACATACCGTGTCTACTTTAAGAAATCAGGTAAAAAGAGAATTGCAAGAATGGTCGATAGTCCACATCACCCAGAAATGGATGTCATATTTGCATTAGGCGAGGCCGGTGTAATAGATCCAGAAGATACTACAAAGAAAAAGAAGACTACAAAGAAATCTGAGCCTAAAGAAGAAGTTCCAAAAACTCCTGAAGTTAGCGCAGAACCAGTAGATTCTGAGCCTAAAGAAGAAGTTCCAAAAACTCCTGAAGTTAGCGCAGAACCAGTAGATTCTGAGCCTAAAGAAGAAGTTCCAAAAACTCCTGAAGTTAGCGCAGAACCAGTAGATTCTGAATCAACTGATTTGAAATAGTCTCATTTCACTCCTCTTTTCATTTTATATCTCCAAATTCCTGATGGTTCTATACTAGTCTTAAAATAAGGGAAATCAAGTATTTTTTTTAATATGGCAACTAAAAAAACATCTGGCCGTTCTCATGGATTTAAACATAAATCTAGATCTGTAATGACAAAAAAAGGCCCTCGTGGAGTGTCTTTCTTACTACGAGAATATAATGTTGGAGATAGAGCACTAGTGCAAATTGATTCATCACAGCACAAAGGATTGCCTCACAGACGTTATCACGGCAAAGTAGGACTTGTCACCGAAGTAGGCAGAAGACATGTAGTTTTAGATGTAAAATTAGGTGAAAAATCAAAAACTTTAATCACTAGATTAGACCATATCAAACCATTCGGTGTATAAAATGGAAGAAGTAAAAAAGAAAGTAGCAGTTTCATTGTCTGAAGTAAAAGAATTATTGAAAAATCAAGATCCTGAAAATATGGATCAAATTCAAAGATGGACTTTTGATTATGTTTCCAAAGTTTCAACATTGGAAGCTGCTTCGGCAAAAAAAATGAAACAACAATTAGTTAAAGACTGTAATATTACTGAAGAAGAAGCAGTTGAGCTAATCAACATATGTCCAAATACAATGTCAGAATTACGTTCTTTTACATTTGGATGGAAAAAATTAATTCTAACTGAAACTTTAGAAAAAATTCTCAAAATTATCAAGGACAATAGTTAGATAATTAGGTGATTTTTTTGGAAAGGGGAACTACCCAATCACGCAAATATGAAGAATATGCATATGTGTTAGATTTTACTACACGTGGAAGATCAAAAACTGTTAGAGGAAGAGAAGGGATAATTGTAACAGCACTTGGTGAAGAACGTTTAACTTTACTAGAAGTTCTTGGTTCGGATGAATCAGAATTTGAGATTGGTGAAAAAATATACATTGGTAAAGAAGGACGAACTAAGGTCCAATCTGTTTTAGGTAAATTAGACTATGAACAAATATCTGATTCTGCTCAAACCGAATTAAATAACGTCGTATCTACAATTGTAAAAAACAATGAAACCAGATTTGTAAACTATATCAATAATGCGCAACCTCTAACTCCACGCAAACATTCGCTTGAACTGATTCCTGGAATTGGAAAAACATACCTAAAAGTAATAATTGATGAAATTAACAAAAAGAAATTTGAAAATTATGAAGATCTTGAATCTCGTGCAGGAATAAAAGAACCTGTTAATCACCTGTCAAAAAGAATTATTGAAGAAATTTCTGGCGAAACACAATTTAGATTATTTGTCAAGAAATGAGTGTTCGAAAAAAATTAGGACAAAATTTTCTTAATTCAAAATTAATTGCAAAATTCATCGTAGATTCTGCAGAAATATCAAAAGATGATGTCGTTTATGAAATAGGTATTGGAAAAGGCATTCTGACTCCATTTCTCTGTGAAAAATCAAAAAATGTAATTTCTGTTGAAAAAGATTCTACGCTATATGAGGAATCTAAAACAAAATTTGCTTCTATAAAAAATCTAAAAATTATTCATGGTGATGGATTTAAACAAAATGAAAAATTTGATATTTTTGTTTCAAATTTACCATATTCTGAAAGCAAAAAGGCCATACAATGGATGTTAATGAATAAATTTTCACACGGAATAATCATGGTTCAATATGATTTTGCAAAAAAACTACTGGCTGAGAAACATGAAAGAAAATCAATTTCTGTTTTAGCTCAATCTGGGTTTGAAATGAAAATTCTCAAAACAATTGGAAAAGAAAATTTTACTCCAAAACCAAAGATTAACTCTTCCATAATGTCATTTTCTAGAAAATCAAGCTTTTCAAAAGAGCTGATACAGTCTGTAAATCTAATGTTTTCATTTAGAAGAAAAAAGCTTCAAAACATAGGAAAGAAATTGGGATTAGAAATTAAATCTGATGAAAGATTGGAGAATATGAGTAATGACGAAATTATCAAATTTGCAAAAAAAATTAGAAAAATCTGAACAGTATCTTCCTGCTGAAGACACTTTTTTTCTTGCAGATCAGCTAAAAGATCTTAGTGGAAATTCTGCATTAGATATTGGATGCGGTTCCGGTTACCTGACTGATGTTTTAAAACTAAATTTCCAGTTAGTTGTTGGAACTGATATTAGCTTCAACACACTTATTTCACAAAATTTTAAAACTCAAAATTCTATATGCTGCCATTCTGCTGATGCATTAAATCTACAATTTGATTTGATAATCTGTAATCTTCCTTACCTTGCAACTGATGAAATTATTGATGTTGCAACTGATGGTGGAAAAGATGGATTGGAAATTCCACTGGAAATAATCTCTTCGGCGTTACCACATTTATCAAAAAATGGTAAATTTTTGTTTGTAACTTCATCACTGTCTGATTATATGGGGTTAGTTAACTTTGTAAAATCCAAAAATTTTCAGGCAGAAATTATTGCCAAGAAAAAACTATTCTTTGAAGAATTAATTATTGTAGAAGTAAGACACTTACTTTCTTAAGTTAAGAAAGGTTGGCAAACTTAACAGATTTCAGATAAGATTTTCTAGAAGAATCCTCTATAATGGTAGGTCTTAGCTTCTAGTTCTCTTTTTTATTGTAGCAATTTTCTTTGAGGATCTAGCTTCTTTTGCTTTTGAAGTTGATTTTGTAACTTTTCCTTCAGTTTTCATACTTTTTCCACTTCTTCGAGAAGCTCGTGATTGTTGTGCACGTGTTTTATGTTCTGCTTTTGCTTTGGCTTTTGCTTTGGCTTTTGCTTCATATCTTTCTCTGATCTGATTACTCTTTGTTGTATTCGCTCTTGATGGATGTCTTTTTTTCTTTGCTTTGTATTCAGATCTTGATTGATTCCCTTTTTTCTTTGCTTTGGCTTCAACCATACAGAACGTAGAATTTTATTATAATAAAAGTAATTCAGACGTTATTTTCTTAAGTTTGCTTTTGCCAATTCAGCAATCTTATCTGACATTTGAGTTGTCGTAGCTTCTCCACCAATATCAAATGTAACATATTTTCCTTCATTAATTATTTCATCTGTAGCTGAAAAAATAGCATCTCTGATATCTCTCTCACCTAAATAATCTGCCATCCATGCACCTGCAAGTACTGTTGCAGTAGGATTCACTTTATTCTGACCTTTGAATGATGGTGCACTTCCATGTGCAGCCTCAAACATTGCATAATCTTTTCCCATATTTGATGAATAAATCAATCCAATAGAGCCTACAATTCCTGATGCCAATTCAGAAATAATATCCATGAATAGATTTGTACTAACTAACACAGAATTGTTAAACTGTTCGGGATTGATGACCAACTGTTGTGCCATATTGTCTATGTAAATTTCTTGAAGTTCCATGTTTGGAAAACTCTTTACTGATTTTTCTACTTCTTCAAAAAACAATCCATCAGTTTTTTTCAAAATGTTGCGTTTTGTAATGGCTACAACTTTGTTTAATTCATATTTTTTTGCCCAATCGAGTGCAGAATCCATGAATCTTGCACATCCTTTTCTTGAAATCTTTCTTATCGCAATTGCAGTATCATCGTTAAGTTGCGTCTCTACACCTGTATACAAGCCCTCAGTTGCTTCTCTAAAACAAACAAAATTAACATCTCTATTTGGTGTTAATCTCTTGAAAGTTTTCACAGGTCTTATATTTGAAAATAATTCAAATTTTTGTCTTAGTGTAACTGCAACACTTCGTGGTGCTCCTGGTTTTGGAATCGTAGTTGTTGGTCCCTTAAAACATGCATCAACTTCTTCTAATGTAGTCATGGTTGATTCCGGAATATATGAGGTATCTTTACTTCCCTTTTCTTCCCATTGCTCTGAACCTGCATCACAAAATACCATTTCTGATTGTAAATTACACTCTTTGAGAATGCCTGTCATTGCATCTACAATCTCTGGTCCAATACCATCACCTTTCATAATTGCAACTTTTTTTGTCATATGAAAAATTATAATTTCCAATTATTTAATCCATTAGAGAACAAACACGTACAATATTGATGAATGAAATAAAAATACACATAATCATCCCTATTCATGGATATGATGAATTCATTAGATCTGCTAAATTCTGAATTTGAAAAATTGCAGAACATAATTGAATCTATTACAAAAAATTCTGAAAAAATGATTCCTGATATAATAAGCCTATATTATCAGGTGACAATGGTTCAAACCTTTTCCAAAAAACTCAGTAGTGATATTGAATCTATTGAAACATCTGAACAACAAAAATTCCTTAATAAAATTGATGAAATTCAAAAATTTATAACTGAAAATTTCTCAAAATCACTTCATCCAGATATATTATCTCAATTAGTAACATCAATTCAAAATTCTACTGATAGTCTTAAACAACTTGGAGAAAACTCAGAACAAAAAACAAAAGAAACTATTGAAAACGAGGCATTATTGTATAAAAAATTACGCGAATTAATGAGTACTAAAGAATTTGTTGAACAATATGAAATTGGATTAAACAATGATTGAAACTATTTCCAAAAATCTTATAGATCTAAAACAAGAATTCAGACGTGTCTATTGTGGAACCAGTCATGTTCAAGAAATTATGCCTTTGGACGAATCTGATGATTTTCCCATTCCTCAAAATGATCTTGACTCTCTTCATACCTTTTTACAAAACAATTCTATTTACTATGATAAATTTGAAACAAAAATTAACAATGTTAATTGTATGGTGTATGAAGGTGACATTAACAAATATTGGTTAAACAGTATCGGTCATGAATCTAGCACTCAGCCTTTTTCTCCTACATGGATGTTAACTGCATATATAATTACTAGTATGGCAAAAATTCTAAATTACAAAGAAATACTTGATATTGGTTCTGGAGATGGTCGCATAGCTTATTGTGGAAAAATTTTAGGATTGAATGTATATGGAATTGAAATTGATAACATGTTGGTAGATTTACAAAACGATATCTCTAAAAAAATTATGACTAACTTTAATCCCATCTGTTCGGATGCAGTGAAATTTGATTACAATTCTCTAAATCTTACTTCTCCTGCATTTTTCATAGGTGGGTTACCACAAATGGGTGGTGATGTATTGGCAAGTGAAATCATTTCAAATTTAGATACTAGTTTAAAAGAAAAATCATGTATGGTTTTGACTGGAAGTTATTCTGAAAAATATTCATTTAATGATACAAGAGATGGTGGATGGAAAAAACTAATTGATGAGAGTGGTCTTGAAACAATTCAATCAAATTCCTTACCTACTGCATGGAGCTTTAATCAAACAACTGAAACTCCTTACATTTTTACAAAATTTTCTAGTAACTAAGAGTGTAATGCCGGGGGTGGGTTTCGAACCCACGACCTCCAGATTATGAGTATTGCCTTCTATGGAAGAACCGTTAGAGTTTACCATTCGAACTGGCACTCTAACCAGGCTGAGCTACCCCGGCACGAATTTCATCTATGGATATGGCACTTAAATGTTAAAATTAATAATGTTTTGAGACATTCTGCCACGATTCATTCTCTGATTTTACCCAGAGGAATTTTTTCTGTAATGCAGAAGTATAGAGTTTTTCCCAGTCTGCTGTTACTTCATCTGTCCATGACTTGAAAATTCGTGGGTCGATATAGTTTCGCAGAGATGTACCAAGGTTATAATCTCTAGTTTTCTCTGTAAGGTCTAATTGTAATCTCAATTTCTCAATTCTCTCTTTTTGTTTTGTTTTTGATTTTCTGATCATTCCTTTAATTTTTGTAATTCTCTCTTTTCTTTTCTTTTCTTGTGCATCAGTCTTAGTTTTTGTTGTTTCAGCTTTCTTCAATGTTTCTTCATTTTTCTTCCATGGTGTTGCTTTTTCTGCTACTTTCAGTGTATCACGCTTTTTTTGAAGAGATTGTTCAAATGTCTTAGGTATTGTTCTTTTATGATTACACATCATTGCAGCTTCAAGATTGGCTAATTTTGCATGATATAATTTCTCCATTTGAGAACCTTTCTTAACATCCCCATTTTCATTAAGATATCTTGAAACAACTGTTGAAGCACTAAATGTTCTAAAAACTTTAGCAGTCAATCCGTTTACAACTGTTTTATAATATTCATTTACATCTCTAGATGTCAAATTTCCAAATATTTCATCAGTTGCTTTAATTTTTGTTGTTAATTCTTTTAGATTTTCATGAAATTGTTTGTCATTTCCAACAGCTGGAACTGTTTCTTGCCATCGTACACTATCTTTTCCAAGAAAATCAAATTTTATTTCATTTGATGTTAATGTCACGTGTTCTTTTCTTAGTGTAGTTGCACCTACGGTATCTGCTTCATCAGGATCTTTCTCATCTCCTACTCTCATTGCTGTTCGATAAATTAACCAACATACTGTAGATATACGTCGAATTTTTGGATCTTTATTTTGCATATCTTTCACAATTTTGTTCTTCACAGTTTCGATTTCTTGTGCTAGCATCTTTGCTTTATCGTATTTTGCTTTGTCTCTGTCCTGTTTTATTCCTGCAGTATCTGCTAACCATACATACTTTCTTTTTTGTGTTAGATAATCAGTCCAGCTAGCCATCCACATTGATTCTTGATCGTGAACAATTTTACCCCATTTGCCTGTTGGCACCTTTGCTTCTTTGCCTAGGTTTAGTGTAACATCCTTTGATGTTACCTTAGGTTTCCATTTTCCTCGTAAGGGGTGTTCTCCTCTCCCAATGAAAATTCCTGGTGGTTCAGCCATATAGTTTGCAATTTCAACTTCTTTTCCATCCATCTTTCCAGTTCCAAATTTTTCTTTCATTTCTTCTCTTAGTTCTTTACGTTTTGCAGCAAGTGATTTTTTCTCTTCTTTTGTAAGAAGTTCTTTTGCGTCTTTTTCTTTATCAACCAAATTGAACGCATTTTTAAAATCAACTTCATTTAATTCTAATTTTTTGTATTTTTTACCAAATGTTTTTGCAAAATCTGCAAGGAAATTTTTCTGGAAAACTTTGTCCTGTACATATGGAGTGTCTTTTTTCTTTGCCCACTGGTACACCATTTCTTCTTGGTTTATGTCTAAATCTACACTTTCTCCTTTGATCTTAATCTTTATTTTTTTAGTTTCAAAATCTGGCGGAAAAAGTATTCCGTTATGCTCTAGTTTTTTCCATTTCATTATAATTCACAATCCTGCGGACTTTGACAAAAATCAGTATTCGGCGTATATATTCTAACCTTGAATTATTCGCCGTACAATTCCTTTTTCAGGTAATTTTCGAATTCAATGTCAGTTTTCATTTTTTTGGCTTCCAAAAACATCGCTGCATCATTACCTACTACATATCTTGGAAGAGGTTTTTCCTCTTTTATTGAATTGATAATGACATTTGCAACCTCTTTTGGATGTGTTCCCATCTCGGCCATCATTTTTACACCAGTGATAACTTTCAATGTGATGTCTCTGTAAGTCTCACCAACATCTGCTTTCTTTGCAGTTCTCATTGAATCAAAAAAGTTTGTTTTAATTACTCCTGGTTCTATTATTATCACATTAATTCCAAATTCGCCTAATTCGAATCTTAGAGACTCTGAAAAACCTTCTAGCGCAAATTTTGAACTAATATATGCTGTTGATACTGGAAAACCAATTCTACCTGCTATTGAACTAATATTTACAATATCTCCTGAACCTTGTTTCCTCATTGTAGGTGCAACCTTTTGAATCAATCTTACAATTGAAAAAAAGTTTGTTTCAAACTGTTCTCGAAATTCTTCTAGAGACACATCTTCGCCTGTACCCCATATTCCCCAACCTGCATTGTTAACTAAAACATCAATTCTTTGTTTTTCATCAATAATTGATTTTATTGCATTTTCTACAGAGTCTTCATTATCAACATCTAATTCTATTACTTTAAGAGGAAGATTTTCTTCTTCTACAATTTTTTTTATTGTACCCGCTTTTTTCACATCTCTCATGGTTGCAAATGTAAAATATCCTTCTCTTGCAAGCGCTAATGATGTTTCAAATCCAATTCCACTAGAACTACCTGTGACAACTGCAACCTTTTCCATATCCACTGTTTCATATTACTATCTAATAGTTTTATTATTTGGCACTATTCTACAAAAATAAAAAAGGTTAACTATTATGCTGTTGAAACCGGATTATGGCAGGTTATACATCTGATGTGGCAAAAAGCCATAAAAAATTCACAAATGCTTTGAACGGTGCAAAAACTAGACAGGCATGCCTTAATGCATACTGGAGGCATAAAAAAGAGCATGAAAATCTTCTTAAAAAACATCTAAAAGAAGAACTTGCACAAGTCAACAAGAAAAAAGCCAAAATCCCTTACCGTTAATTGTAGTGATAAAACATTACAATTTTTCTTTTTATGAAATTTTAAGTAATCATGTATAGGAAAATAATTAATGAAAAAAATTGATTTCAACAAAATCTATAATAAAAATTGTCTAGAAGGAATGAAATTAATTGATAAAAATAAAATTGATTTGATAATTACTGATCCCCCATTTGCTATTGATTTCAAAGCAAAAAAAGCAAATTACAATAGAAAAAGCTCTCGTGTAATTGAGGGGTATAATGAAATTTTACCTGAAAATTATTATCAATTTAGCTATGACTGGATATCTCAGGCTAGTCGTATACTAAAAGAATCTGGCAGCATGTACATATTTTCTGGATGGAACAATCTCAAAGACATTCTAATTGCAATTGATGATGTTGGTCTTACTACAATTAATCATATAATTTGGAAATATCAATTTGGAGTTGTAACAAAAAACAAATTCGTAACTTCACACTATCATTGTCTTTTTGTTTGTAAAAACCCCAAAAAAAGAAAATTCTATCCTTTTTCAAGATATGGAAAAAATGAAAAAACTGATGATGGCCACAGCTTACATTATAGTGATAAAGAAGATGTTTGGGAAATCAAACGTGAATATTGGACTGGAGAAGATAAAACACCCACAAAATTGCCTGCTGAAATTATCAAAAAAATTCTGATGTATTCTAGCAAAAAAAACGATATTGTATTTGATCCATTTCTTGGATCTGGACAAGTTGCAGTAGTTGGAAAAATGTTAGATAGACGTTTTTGTGGATTTGAAATTGTTAAAGAATATTATAATTTTGCACAAAAACGACTTAGAAAAAATGTTTATCGGTTAAATGAAAAAAATTAGTTTTTAAATTTATTTTCTGAATTACTTTCTTGAGGTCCAAATTTTGCATCAATTGCATTTTTTAATTCGCTATCTGACTTATTCTCAATATTAATTCTCAATGTTTGTGCCATTTTTTCTAATTTTTGTCTCTCTGTTTGTACTGGTCCATCAATTATGGGATTATCCGGTTCAGTTTTTGTTGCTTCGTTAATTTGATTTTGCATTTCAGTTTTTGCTTTATTGTATTCTCCTACCATTTTTCCAATCTTTTTTCCAGCCTCAGGAAGTTTGTTAGTTCCAAATAACAAAATTAACGCAACAAAAATGATTATCATCCATTCACTTCCCATAATATTTAGGAAATAATCCATGATTTTCACCATTATGTTTTAAAATTAAAGATTTGTATTCTTGTTAGGCTCGAGGAGTCTTCTTTTGTTTATGGATAGTAATGCAACTCCAATTCCTATTGCAAAGAACACTAGGTATGGTGTTTCATTTCCGAAGAACTGCGATATCACTCCTGCAATTACGGGACCGATTGCCCATCCTATTCCAAACACTGTCTCGTATGCACCAATCATTGTACCGGAAATTTCCTTTCTTGTTTTGCTCAAAACAATTTCCAACGTGAGCGGGAAGAAAATACTGAATCCAAATCCAAGTAGCGTGAGTGCAATTGCAAATTCTATTATGCTTTCTACAAAGAATGAAAGTCCCAGTCCCGCAGCTATGGAGAACGTGGCTAAAATTAGTGTAAGGCTTGTATTTTTAGCTAGCTTGCTTGCCATAATCAGAGTTATTATCCGCGATAATCCAAAAATGAAAAACAAAATTTCAATATTAACTGGAGTCATCGCTCTGTCATTCAAAAATGCTGGAAAAATGCTTAGAATTATTCCAAATGATGCAGTACAGTAAATTAGCATCATGATTACGTGTGGAAATTTCATTATTTCCTTGATTGATGAAAATGAAAACTTTTCACTTTTTACAACAGGCCTGTTCCTTGACAGTCCAATGGCTGAAACAATTGATGCTACCAGTATGTAAGTTGCAATCTCGAAAATGAACCTGTAGTCCTCGTGATAATTTTCTAGTATGACTGATCCAATTAGTGGTCCTATCATGAAGCCTGTTGTAAAAAATCCGGTAAACGTTGCAATGTTTCTCACGCGGGTTTTTCCCTTGCTTACGTTTGAAATAATGGCTTCACATGGTGGCCAGAAAAACGCATGAGCAATTCCTGTAAGTACTCTGTAGCCCATAATTTCTGGAACTGACTGTGAAATTGAAAGCAGGTATACTGATATCGAATTTATTCCAATTCCAAATGAAAGCAAATGTGCATTGTTAAAACGATTTAATAAAATTCCAACAAACAATGGAAAAAACATGTATGGTATGAAATTTGCAAAACCAATTGCTCCAAGATCTGCATATGATGCACCAATCACATTTTTTGCAAATAATGGCAACAGCGGACCCTGTAGTCCGTATGAAATTCCAATCAGAATGCCGGTAATGTATACTAGGATTAATCTATTATTCATTTGTACGCAGCGACCATGATTGCTCCGCCCATAAGATCTTTTTCAAATTCCACTCTTGAAAATTTTTCAAGCAACATGGATTCCAATTTCTTATTTTGTGGCCAAAGCTTGTATGTTCCATAAAGCGTACCAAACTTTAATCCAAGTCTTCCTCCAGCTATTAGTGCTATGACTGGCAAAATCATTCTAAGATAAAATGTAACACCAAATCTAAAAAAAGATTCATCTGGTTTTCCCAAATCAACTATCACCCATCTGCCATCTTTTTTTAAAACTCTGTGCATTTCAGAAATTGCAGTTTTCAAACTAATTGCATCTCGCAACGAATATCCTGATAGTACTGCGTCAAATTCTTTGTCCTGAAACGGAACATGTTCAAATACTCCGCAAGCTGAATCCATTTTCTTATCAAACAGCCTGTCTGTATTTTTTAGCATTGGCACTAATGGATCATACAGAATTATTTTCAAATCATTGTCTACAATCTTTGCTGCAGTCTTTGACATATTCCCAAATCCAGAACCAGCATCAAGAATTTTATCTCCTTTTTTTACTCTGCCCTTAATCGCTCTGTTTCTATGTTCAACATCTTTTCCCAACGAAATGAATGAATTTACTTTATCATAAACTGGTATTATTTCTCGAAGTACGTCAATTACTTCTCCCCAATAACTTCCTAAACCCATATCTAAATCAAAATCTTTACTCTAATAATTCAATTCTTAAGAATTTTGGCTATTTGACAAATTTGCCTTTTGCAGCCTCATCAAATTTCTTTAGGTCTTCAGTAGAAATTTTTTCTATCATTTTTCCTTCTGATAGTATTTTTGACATCTTTATGTGCTCAATTCCTGATTTCTCTTCACTTTTGAGATTAATTGCAGCAATTGCTAATGATGCAGCCTCATCAATTGTTAATCCTTCTTTGTAGTTCTTTTCAAGGAATTCATTTACCTCGTCTGAACCTGTTCCTATTGCTATTGCAGAATAAGAATTGTAAGTTCCACTAGGATCAATAACATAGACATTCACTCCTTTTCTGTCTATTCCTGCAATAATCAATGCAACACCGAATGGTCTCACACCTGAATATTGTGTAAATTGATGATTTTGATCTGCTAAATGTTTTGCAACTGTTTCAATATCAACTGGCTCATCATAAGTCAGTTTGTTACTTTGAGAAAAGTATCTTGCATTATCAACTTGAACTCTTGCATCAGGAATGTATCCTGCTGCTGCAACTCCAATATGATCATCAACTTGGAAGATCTTTTGTGTAATTCCTTCAACCTGTAATGCTCTTGTTTTTTCTTCAACAGCTAAAACTATGCCGTCTTTTGTCATAATTCCTATGGCAAGTGTACCGCGTTTAACAGTCTCAAGTGCATATTCAACTTGGTAAATTCTTCCATCAGGTGAATACATGGTTGGTGTCATATCGTAACCGCGATTTGGCATCATAATGAAAAACTTAGTTACTGAGTCAATTTAAGGGTTAGTTCTTTTAGATACAGATACTAATCTATGAATCAAGAATTGAATTGATCCCTTCTTTATAGGAAGGGTAAACAAATTTGTAAACTTCAGAAATCTTTTGATTTGAAATTTTCATTGGAGTTGTAAGTAATTTTACTAAATCTCCACCTAATACTCCTTTTGCAAGAAACATAGGTACTCCGCCAGGATGTTTAACTCCAATTTTATCTGCTGTATAATCCACAAATTCTTTGAAGGTGACAGAAGTTGAATCTGCACAAACATAAGATTGATTTTTTAGATTATTTTTTGCAATGGATGTTAAAATCCCTGTGGCATCATCAACATGTATGAAACATTTTTCATAGTCTCCTTTACCTGGTATCTTAAAAGTTCCATTTTTTAATCTCTTAACAATCATTTCTGTAAACCAGCTTGCATCTCCATACACATCTCCAAAATAACAAACTGAAAATCCAATATTGTTCTCTTTACATGCATTTTCAAGAAATTTTTGTGCCTCTAATCTTATTTTAACAAAATCTGTATCTGGTTTTATTGGGCTTTGCTCGTTAACTATTCCATTTGCATTTCCAAAAACGCCTAATCCTGATACATAAATAATAAATCCTGTTTTTTCTTTAATTTTGTTAAATAGATTTACTGCCCCTTCATAATTGATCTTTTTTTGTTTCTTTTTATCTTTGGTTAATGGTGTCGCAGCTGCTAAATGAAATACTACATCAAAATTTACATCAGGAATCTCAAAATCTTCGTTAGTAAAGTCTGCATTAATGATTTGAATACCTTCTACCTGAGATGGAGACTCATGAAATGTTCCATAAACATCATGACCCTCTGAAATTAATCTCTTTGATAATCTGGAGCCTATGAAACCTCCTGCTCCGGTAACTAGAACTTTCATAAATTATCTAGATCAATAGATGATAAAAAATTTGATATTCCAAAAGATACTTTTAAGTATAATTTGAAATTACACAATATTCATCTTGGTAAAACATGATCCTTTTGCTAATGCAACAAAACAAGTAAACGATGCTTGTGATGTTTTAAAAATTAAGGATAAAGGAATTAGAGAATATCTTGCAATGCCAAACAAAGTTCTTCGTGTTAAAATTCCTGTAAAAATGGATAATGGAAAAATTCGTATCTTTACTGGATTTAGATCACAACACAACAATGATCGTGGTCCATACAAAGGTGGAATTAGATACTTTGATCCAGAAGGTGGCGTTCAATACATGGAACGTGAAGTAATGGCATTATCTTCTTGGATGACATGGAAATGTGCAGTAGTTGATGTTCCACTTGGTGGTGGTAAAGGTGCAATCTTTGTCAATCCGAAAAAAGACAAACTAAGTGATGGTGAATTAGAACGATTAACTCGAGGCTTTGCATATAAAATTGGTGAAATAATTGGACCTCAAAAAGACATTCCTGCACCAGATGTTTACACTACTGGAAGAGAAATGACTCAGATTATGGACACATGGAGTAAAATGAATGGTAACAAATATTCTCCTGGTGTAATTACAGGAAAACCAATTCCAATGGGTGGTTCACTAGCAAGAAATGTAGCCACTGGATTAGGTACTGCATATTGTGTTCGTGGTGCTGCAAAAATTCTAAAAATTAATCTTAAAGGTGCCAAAGTTGTTTTACAAGGATTTGGAAACGCATCTACTTTTGCAGGTGAATATCTTGAAAAGATGGGAGCAAAATGTATTGGAGCAAGCGATTCTAAAGGATCAATCATTGTTCCAAACGGATTCAAAGTTAGTAAATTAATTGAGCATAAGAAAAAGAAAGGATCTGTAGTTGGTTTCCCAGGAAGCAAAAAGGTAACTACTGAACAACTACTCACAACAAAATGTGAAATTTTAATTCCTGGTGCACTTGAAAATCAAATCGATGCTAAACTTGCAAACAAATTACAATGTAAAATAATTGGTGAAGCAGCAAATGGACCAACATTACCTGAAGCAGATCCTATAATTTACAAGAAAAAAATTATGGTTATACCTGATATACTTGCAAACTCTGGTGGTGTTTGTATTTCATATCTTGAATGGGTACAAAACAACATGGGATATTACTGGACCTTTGATGAAGTTGCAGGAAAAATGGAAGCAAATATTGTTAGAGGTCTTAAAGACACTCACGATATTTCTAAAAAATACAAAATTGATATGAGACGTGCAGCAATGGTTCTTGCAGTTCAAAGAGTCATGGAAGCATTTGAACACAAAGGCATCTGGCCTTAAACAAAAATTTTGATCAAAGATTAATATAACGAAAAATTTTTTCATCGATCGAATAATGTCTTTTGTAAAAAATACCTTTGAAGAAATTATCAATACTGATCATAAAGTTATAACTGAAGAGTCCTCAAAAGCAATTCTAAAGAAATATGGTGTAAAGGTACCTGGTTTTGCTCTAGCAAAATCTGCAGACGAAGCTGCAAAACAAGCAAAAAAACTTGGATTTCCATTAGTAATGAAAGTTGTATCTCCGCAAATTCTTCACAAAACAGATGTTGGTGGAGTAAAAGTTGGAATTGATAATGTTGCTGATGTTAAAAAAACATTCAATGACATGTATGGTAGATTATCTAAAAAGAAAGGTGTCAACGTAAAAGGAATTCTTTTGGAAAAGATGGTTCCAAAAGGTGGAGTTGAATTAATTGTAGGTATACAAAATGACCCACAATTCGGACCAATGATTATGGCTGGATTGGGAGGAGTGATGACTGAAGTATTCAAAGATGTTGCATTTCGAATGCTTCCAATCACAACATCTGATGCAAAATCAATGTTAGATGAACTAAAAGGTTCAAAACTTCTCAAAGGTTTCCGTGGAAGTGCACCAATTGATACAAACATGGTTGCAAAAGCACTAGTTCAAATTGGAAAAATTGGCGTTGAAAATGCAAATTACATTAACAGTATTGACTTTAACCCTGTAATTGTATATCCAAAATCTTACTTTGTAGTAGATGCAAAAATCATTCTCAATAAAGAACTAAAAAAGAACTCTATTTCAAAAGCAAAACCAATTATCGCATCAATGGAAAAGTTCTTCACTCCAAAATCTGTCGCACTAGTTGGTGCATCTGCAACCCCTGGAAAAATTGGCAATTCTGTATTAGATGCATTAGGAAAACAGGATTACAAAGGTAAAGTTTACCCAATTAATCCAAAACAAAAGAAAATTCTTGGAATGAAATGTTATCCTTCATTAGAAGATATCAAAGAAAAAGTTGATCTTGTTGTTGTTTGTGTTGATCTTTCTGCATGTGGACCAATTATGAAGACATGTGCAAAAAAAGGAATTCATAATGTAGTAATTGTATCTGGTGGTGGAAAAGAACTTGGTGGCGATAGAGCCGCAATGGAAGCTGAAGTTAAAAAATTATCATTAAAACACAAAATTCGTGTAATCGGTCCAAACTGTATTGGAATGTTCAATGCAGCAAATAGACTTGATTGTGCATTCCAAGGACAAGCAAGAATGGTTCGCTCAAAATTAGGTAACGTTGCATTCTTCTCACAAAGTGGAACTATGGGAATTAGTATGCTAGAAAGCGCAGATCTATTTGGTTTATCAAAAATGATTAGCTTTGGTAACCGTTCTGATGTTGATGAAGCAGACATGATCTGGTATGCTGCAAATGATCCTCAAACTAAGGTAATTGGATTATACGTTGAAGGCTTTGGTGATGGAAGAAAATTCATCAATACTGCAAAACGTGTTATGAAAGAAAAGAAAAAACCGGTAATCATCTGGAAGAGTGGACGAACTGCAGCTGGTGCAAAACAAGCTGCATCTCACACAGGCTCACTTGGAGGTTCTAATGCAATGATTATGGGTGCATTCAAACAAGCAGGAATTATCTCAGTTGACAGTTATCAAGAATTAGTTGGTGTCTTAAAGGCAATGGCATGGCAACCAGCAGCAAATGGTAACCGTGTTGCAATGACAAGTAATGGTGCAGGTCCTATGATTGGCGGAATTGATCATCTAGAACGTTTAGGATTAACAATTGGAAAATTAGATTCAAAAACTCGCAAAAAAATCCAAAAACATTTCCCACCAACTGTTCCAATTCATAATGGAAATCCAGCTGATGTTGGTGGCGGTGCAACTGCAGGTGATTATAATTTTGTTCTTGAGCAATTTTTGGCAGACAAAAATGTTGACATTGCAATGCCATGGTTTGTATTCCAAGACGATCCTCTTGAAGAAACAATTGTTAATTATCTGTCTGCACTTTCAAAGAAAAAGAAAAAGCCAATCTTATGTGGTGGAAATGGCGGTCCATATACCGAAAAAATGATTAAACTAATTGAGAAACACAATGTTCCAGTTTATCAAGATCTTAGAACTTGGATAGCAGCCGCATCTGCACTTGCCCAATGGGGTAAAGTACGTGGAAAATAGACAACATTTAATTTTACATTCTATTCGTTTTCTAACATGTCAATGATTACAACAAGCAAAGATGAAGGCGTTTGTGTCGTAAAGATTAATCGCCCAACTAAGCTTAACGCTATGAATATTGACGTTGCCAAAGAAATTATCACTATATTTCAGCAACTCGATAAGGATGATAGTGTAAAAGTAATTGTTTTGACTGGTGAAGGCGATAAAGCATTCTCAGCAGGAGCTGACATTGAGTATATGTCAAAAATATCTGCTGATGAATCTGAGATATATGCAAAGCTTGGACAAGAAGTTACTGCAACTGTTGAAAATGTTTCAAAACCAACAATTGCTGCAGTAAATGGATTTGCATTAGGTGGAGGATGTGAAGTTGCAATGTCTTGTGACATTCGAATTGCATCTGAAAATGCAAGAATGGGCCAACCTGAAGTTACAATTGGAATTCCTCCTGGATGGGGTGGAACACAAAGATTGATGCGTATAGTTGGCATTGCAAAAGCAAAAGAGCTTGTCTATACTGGTAAAATGATCAAAGCAGCTGAAGCAAAAGAAATTGGTCTTGTCAATAATGTAGTTCCATTAGAATCTCTAATGGAAGAGGTTATGAACATGGCAAAAACTATTGCATCAAATGCTACACTCGCAGTTCGCATGTCAAAAACAGCAATTAACAAAGGAAGAAATGCAGATCTTGATACCGGATTAGGTGTCGAACTATTGGCTTGGAGAAACTGTTTCTCTGATCCTGATAGAGAAAAACGCATGGTGGACTTTGTTAATAAATCAAAAAAATAGATTTTACTCTATTTTTCTTTATTTTCTTTATTACTACTCTACAAGGTGGCAAAAGCTTCTTATAATTTGAAAATTGCAAATTTGTATGGCAACTGAACAAACTCACGATGCATCCCATGAATCACATGATCATGGTGGATGTGGATGTGGTTCAAATCATGAATCTCATGCTGAACCTCCAAAACCACAACCGGCATCTGCTGAATTAGAACAACCAAAACCACAATCAGGTAAAGTGGTAACAATCACTTCAATGGCTGCTGAAAAAATTAAAGAATTCATGGCCGAAGAAGATGGAAACCCACAATTCCTAAGAATTTATGTTCAAGGTGGCGGTTGTTCCGGTCTATCATACGGAATGGGCTTTGAGAAAGAAGCTGAAGAAGATGATAGTGTAATTGAAGAAAATGGTGTCAAAGTACTAGTCGATAGTATGAGCATTGATCATCTACAAGGTGCAAACGTCGATTATATTGAAAGCCTAATGGGTTCTGGTTTTAAAATCAACAATCCAAATGTAACAAAATCTTGTTCATGTGGCTCTTCATTCAGTACTGAGTAGACATTTTTCTTTTCTCTATATTTTTCATTTATTTTATTCAAATCGTTTATAAATCTCAAATATTATCTCTGAATATTGAATATTAAGGAGATGATAAATAATTGCCATTTACAGGTATTGTCAAGTACGAAATTAAACTATCCTTCGAAGTTGATGGTCTTGTCGAACGAGCAGATATAATCGGAGCTATATTCGGACAAACTGAAGGTCTTTTGGGACCTGAGATGAATCTGAATGAACTGCAACGAGTATCTAAAGTCGGTCGAATTGAAGTAAATACATTCAGTACTGAAAATACTACTAAAGGTGACGCAAAGTTACCAATGAGTACTGACATTGACACATGTACATTAATTTCTGCAGCAGTTGAAAGCATAGACAAAGTTGGTCCATTTGATAGCAACTTCCGATTAGACGATATTGAAGATGTTAGAGCAAACAAAAAACAAAAAATCTTAGAACGTGCTAAAGAGATTAAGCAAAAATGGTCTACTAACTCTGTAAGTGAAGGTCAAGAAATGCTTGAACAAGTTCATGAGAATAATTCTGAAAAAATTACAACATATGGTCCAAAAAAACTTCATTGCAGTACTGGAATCTTTGATTCCAAATGGGTTATTCTTGTAGAAGGTCGTGCTGATATTATTAACCTCTTAAGAGCTGGATATGACAATGCATTGGCTTTTGAGGGTGGAAGAATTGATGAATCAATCAAAGAATTATGTGAACAAAAAGACAAAGTTGTAGCATTTACTGATGGTGATAGAGCCGGTGGATTTATTCTAAAAGAGTTGAAATCTGTTGTACATGTTGATGTTGAATTACGTGCAGACACTGGAATTGAAGTTGAAGAATTAACTCCAAAAAGAGTTGATGAAATTTTAAGTCCTGTAAAGAAAAAAATGGAAGAAGAATTATCTGCACCTGAAATCAAAAATGTTGATGACGGTCCTCTTGCAGAATTATGTAAAAACAAATTTTCAGATCTAGATGGATCTTTAGAAGCTATTGCACTTGATTCAAGTGAAACTGAAATCTTTAAAGTTGCAATTCCTGAATTAGTTTCAAAAATTTCAGGTCAATCTGGAATAAAATATCTTATCTTAGATGGAATAATCACTCAAAGACTAGTAGAAGCTGCAAAAGCAGCTGGTGTTGAAAATATTATTGGTCACAGAACCGCAAAATTATCAGACTCTGATGGTGTATCATTAAAAACATTTAGAGAACTTGGTATAGCATCTAATTAATGACTGATCTAAAAACACAACATCTTCTAACTTTAGCACATATTTTATCCAAAGGTGGAAAATATAATTTTGTTAATATTACAACCACCTCTCTTGGAAAAGAAATAGGAAAATCTCAACAATCGGCATCTTTACATCTAAAAGAATTAGAATCTGGTGGATTCATTGAACGAATTCAATCTGGACGAAATCAATCAATAAAAATTTCTAATAAGGGATTTCTTGAGTTATCTACACTTCATAATCTTTTATCAAAATCAATATCCAAATCTCCTACCTCTCTCACTTTCACTGGTACCATAACTTCTGGAATGGGTGAGGGAGCATACTATATGTCAATGAAGGGCTACACAAAACAATTCAAATCAAAATTAGGTTATACTCCATACCCTGGAACTTTAAACGTACAGATTAAAGAAAAAAAATTCTCTGAAGCAATTGTACAATTGTCAAACTATGATGGAACGAAGATAAATCCATTTTCTGATGGTAAAAGGACATTTGGATGGGTAAAATGTTTCAAATCAAAAATAAACAACAAAGTTGATTGTGAATTAATCTTATTGGAACGAACTCATCATGATCCAACCATTGTTGAATTTATTTCAAAAAATAATATTCGAAAAGCACTAAAAATTTCTGAAAAATCAAATACTAAAGTAAAAATTGAAATTTTAGATAATCTTTCTTAAAGACCGTGAATATCTTTTCCATATTCTTTTTCAATTGTTGAACTTGAAGTTTCAGGTCTTGGAGATTCCAATCTGGCCACTTTAATATCCAAGTTAATTTTTTTGCATCCTTCTGTAATGAATTTCTCTTGATGAGTTTGATCATAGCCTAATGCAATTATTTGCGGCTTCACCAAATCTACTGTCTTAAAAATATCTTCATCATTTCCAATTATGCATAAATCTACCATGTTTAATGATGAAACTAATTCTTGTCTTAACTGAGCATTATGCAATGGTTTACGTTTTTTCATTTTAACAGCTGTTTTGTCTGTGGCTACAACAACAACTAGCACATCTCCTAATTCTTTTGCAGCATTTAACGTATTGATATGCCCTGGATGAATTATATCAAAAACTCCTCCTGCCAAAACAATCTTTGATGAAGAATTCTGTATTTCTGATAATGTTTTCATATTATTTCCTGATGCATGTTCAATTTCAACTCATCGTTATCACATTTTTGGGTCAAAACCTTTTGCAATGCGTAGTGCATCAACTAAACCATCTGCATAACCTATGCTTAACACTGCATATTCCTTTTTCCCTTCTTTAAGAAAATTTTCTGCATCATCAATGTACAATTTTGCATTTATCAAAACATCATCGTATTCTTTAAGATTCTCATAATGTGGTCTAATTTCCTCTAACGCCTCTCTTACCATTGGAACATATTTTTCAATCATCTGTTCAGAAATACTTTTGATATCTAATGAGTTATCAATTGGTTCGTCCAAACACTCTGTAACCGTTTTGACCGCATCTGATTCTGTAAAATGTAATCTTCCAGGTATGATTATACTATGTGGAGAATCACCAAATTCTTTTCCAATCAAATTAGATATGTGTCCTGAAATTATTTTCTGATTGTCCTTTCCAATTCTAGATGCTACTATTGCGTAAGTTTTTTCTGAAATCACCTTTCTGTTTTGTGTTTTTTCAACATCTAGCAATAATGTCAGAGCATCTTTTGGATCTAAGAAAAATGATTTGTCTTCATTGTATTCAAGTAAAATTACTGAATGTGTTTTACTCAATAAATTATCAAAAATAATATTGTATGGTGTGATCATTGATTTTGGATCATTCATGATGGTTAACACTTTTCCAACTTTGTAATAATGCAATCCAACTTCTCCAATTAACGATGAAACAATTGAAGATGAATGAATTGTTTTTGTCTTTATGTTCTCTCTCATCGCTCGTGTCTTTAATTCAAGATGTGTAGTGGCAATGTATGGGTCACCGTATGAAATTAACACTGTTTCTTTATTTTTTGCATTCTCAAGAATTTCATTTCCATCTTCAACTACCCATCTTTTTGCGGTCTTGAATTCCCCATTTGATATATCTTCTAGCTGTTTTTTTTCAGTTTCTGAAATAGGACTAGTAAATGATTCCAAATATACAATTTCAGCATTTTTTATAACATCTAAGGTACTATCTGATAATTCTGAAATGCCAGAAATACCTAATCCAATAAACCACAGCATTATTTCGTTCTGTCATGTAGTCTTTTTAAATGGTGTAGTGATTTTTTCAAAATCTCTATTCCTTTTACAAACTCTTCAATCGAAACTTTTTCATCAATTGTATGAGCTTCGTGAGGATCTCCTGGACCGTATGTGATTACAGGAATTTTTAATTGATTTCCTATTACGTTCATGTCTCCAGTACCTGTTTTTCTTATCAACATTGGTCTTTTCTTTTCTATATCCAAAATTGATAATGTTAATGCTCTTACTAATGGTGAATTATGTGCAGCTTCAAATGGTTCTGTTTCATCAATTACCGAATACAAAACCTCTATCTCTCTTTTTATTGATATTTCATTAACTATTTTGGTTATTTTTTCTTCAATATCATTACAATTCATATCTACTGGAATTCTGATGTCTAAAGTTGCTACGCATTCTTTTGGTGTTACATTATGACTTGTACCTCCACGAATTTCTGTAAGTGTCGCTGTAAGCATCATTCCTTTACTCTTGTTTTCCTGTCCACCTTCTAACGCATTTTTTAATTCTGTAGCAACTGATGATATCTCTTCTATTGCATTTTTTGCTAGCCATGGAGCACTTGCATGGGCACTATCTTTCACATTTACTCTGAGATTAATTGCCAATCGACCTTTGTAGGCAATTGTCACTTTTTGAATACTGCTTGGTTCTCCAAAAATTGCATAATCCACATCAGGTAGATTTTTCACCAAATTTTTTATTCCTGTGGCATTACCTTCTTCATCAACTGCTCCAACAAATGTCACTGTACCTTCATTTTCTCCTATACTTGCAGCAGCAAATAACATTGCAATTAGTGGGGCTTTTGCATCTGATGCGCCTCTACCATGTAACATGTCTCCTTCAATCCTTACCTTGATTTTTCCTGGAACCACATCCATATGTCCACATAACATTATCTTTGGTTCTCCAGAACCTTTTGTTGCAATCAAATTTCCAACTTCATCTTGATGGATGTCTTTAAACCCTAAATCATCACATCTATCAGCAAGAAAATCAGCTAATGCTTTTTCACTTAACGATGGTGTATAGATTCGCAATGCTTTTTCTAATGTTTTAATCGCATATCTGGAAGTTTCTAAATGTCCATCCATTATGCTAACCCCTTTACATGTTCTAACATTAATTTTGGTATATCTACGCCTGTAACCCTAACTACATTTCTAAATTCAGTTGTATTGTTTATTTCATGTACCACCATTCCCTTCTCATTACTTTCCATTAGGTCAATACCTACAATATCACCAAACACTGCATCTTTTGCTTTAATGCATATATCTTCTAACTCATTAGTAATCTCACAAGTTTCTGCTGAACCTCCCAAATGTGTATTTGTTTTCCAATTTCCGTCACCTGAATTTCTGTATATGCCAGCTGCAACATTATCGCCTATGACAATTACACGAATGTCTCGTGGTGGACGTTGCACAAACTCTTCTAGAAAATGAATGTGATGTATTGGATACATTGCCTCTCTTCCTTCTATAATTCCTTCAGCTGCATCCATATCATTTAGTTTGGAAACCATTCTTCCCCAACTACCTACTGTTGGTTTGATAATTTTTGGAAATCCATGTTTTTCTAATGCCTCTAGTGCAGAATCTTTTGAGAATGCAACTGTTGCGTCTGGAGTTGGGACTCCTGCCTTTTGTAATAACATATGTGTGAATAGTTTATTTCCTGCAAAGATACCTGTATTCAAACAATTTACTACTTTTGCACCTTGTCCTTCAAGAGCTGCAGTTGAGTGTAAGTTCCTGTAATAACTAACACATCTTTGCAGTACTGGTCCATCTAAGCAATTTTCCTCATTCAGATCCAAAAACAATTTTTTACAATCTACCATGTCTACTGTGATATCATTTTTCTTTGCAGATTCAATTAGTAATTTTTCTTCAAGACGGATTGTATCGTAAAGGATTGAAATTTTGCTGGTCACTGTCCCCAATCCTCTCCGACTGTCTGAGCTGGTTTTAGCTCAAAACCTTCGGATGCTTTGCTAAGTTCAAAACTTGCGCCGCAATCTGGACAGGTGACAATTTCGCCTTCTACTGCATCGTCAGGAATACCTATGTTTGCATCACATTCAGGACAATTTGTCATTTTTACCTATTTTTCCTCTTTTTTTTCATCCTTAATTATTTTCCGTTCAAGGCGGTCCTCTAATGGAATCTCTAAAACATCTCCCATTCTGAGATTTTTTAACCCAGCTGCAACCTTTTTTGCAGTTTCAGGATCTCTGCTAATTCCTAATAATGACATGAGGTATCCTGCACCTGTTTTACCTGCTAATTCTCCAAATACTATTTTTCTTCTATTTCCAACTACTCGTGGTGGTATTGGTTCATAGGCCGCTGGATTGTTTAGTATCGCGGCCAAATGGGTTCCTGCTTTATGCTTGTATGCTGATGAGCCAACAATTGGTTTTGAATCGTATGGCTGAATTGTGGTGTATTGTTCGATGAGTCTTGAAAGATCTGCTAGCATATCTAATCTAAAATCATTTGGAGATTTGAAGAGATATGTCAAGGCTACTGCCACTTCAGCTAATGCTGGGATTCCTGTTCTTTCACCAATTCCATCAATTGTTGTATGAATTTGATCAACTCCTGCATCACATGCTGAAAATGCATTTGCTAGTGCAAATCCAATATCATTATGTACATGAACATCAAGTGGTGTTTTTATTTCAGAACGAACTCTTTTAACAAAATTATACATTCCAATTGGTCTCATTATTCCAACAGTATCTGGTAAACTAATTCTATCTACGCCCGCATCCTCAATTTCTCTACATAACTTTAATAAAAATTCTGGATCTGCTCTACTACCATCTTCTACTGTAAATCTAATTTTCAATCCATGATCTTTTGCATAAGTAACTGTATCGACTGCACGTTCTAATGCTTCTTCCCTTGTTATTCGTAATTTATCTTTTAGATGAATATCTGATATTCCCAGATATGCTGCTACCCATTTTGCATCACATGATAATGATGTATCGATATCTTGTCTTAATGCTCTTCCATGTGAAACAATATCTGCTTTTAATCCTTGTTGAATTATTGTTTTCGTAGCTTCCTTATGATCAGGTGAAACTACTGGTGAAATTTCAATTTGATCAACTCCAAAGTAATCGAGCATCCAAGCTATCTGAATTCGTTGCTTGTTTGTGAATGAAACTCCTGGATGTTGTTCACCTTCACGTAGTGTTGAATCCAATACTCGAATTTTTTTTGGAGTTTCTTCATATGCGTTATACATGTCTGCATAGTGATTCGGATCAGTCATTACTAATTTCGTTGCAATAAATCATTAATATAAACATAATCGTACTATCTTCGCAGATATTCAATCATTTATGATCTAATTTAGTATGATTTTAAAATATTGTATCGATTTTCGTTTATCTTATTGTTCTTAGAATAATTACCGTGTTTGTATCAATTACACCTGGTATTTTTCTTAACTCATCAATTGCTGCATTAATTTCTGTTATGCTTGGTGCTTTTATTATAACACTGATGTCATATTGTCCTGTTATTTCATAAACTGTCTTTACTGCATACAATTTTGTTAATCGAGATGACACCTTTGATGTATCTGTAGTTGAATCAACAGAAATTAAAACAATCGCACTTGTAGAATTTATTTCTCCCATTTCGATTGTAAATTTCTCGATAACTTTGTTATCTACTAAATTCTTTACTCTTCTACGAACTGCAGATTCTGAAAGCTTTAATTTTTTACCAATTTCTACAAATGATTCTCTAGAATCATTTCTCAAATATTCTAAAATTTTTTCGTCTATCTTATCCTTGAGCATTTTTCCGTTTCTCCTCATTAGTAAATAATACATCTAGTATTTCTAAAGATTTTGTTACATCTGCTTCTGTTATTACTAATGGTGGGAGTAATCTCAGAATATTTCTTCCTGAATACAATAAGAGCAATCCCTTTTCAATACCTTCCATTAGTATGTCTCTCACTTCAAATTTTAATTCTACTCCAATCATTAATCCTTTACCTCGAACTTCCCTAATTACTGGGTGTTTCTCCTTTAATTTCTCCAATCCTTGTCTGAATAATTCTCCCATGTTTGCTGAATTTTCTACAAGTTTATCTTGTGTTAAAGCCTGCATTGTGGCAATTCCTGCTGCACATGATAATGGATTTCCTCCAAATGTTGATGAGTGTTCTCCCTTTGAAATACAATCTAAAATTTCTGGTTTCACTAATGTTGCACCCATTGGAACTCCTCCTGCAATTCCTTTTGCTAAACATAGTATGTCTGGTGCTGTATTCCAGTGTTCATGTGCCCACATCTTTCCGGTACGTCCTAATCCTGCCTGTATTTCATCAAAAATTAACAATATTCCTTTTTCATCACATAACTTTCTAACATCTTGTAAAAATCCATCAGGCGCAACATGTATTCCGCTTTCTCCTTGTATAGGTTCTAAAATTACAAATGATGTTTGATCATTTACTGTCTCACGAAGTTTTTCAATATCGCCAAATGGTGAAAATGATACTTTCTCTATTAGTGGTTTGAAGGATTTTCTATATTTTGGATTAAATGTAATTGATAGTGCACCCATAGATTTTCCATGATAGGATCCATTCATCGCTACCATCTCTGTTTTACCTGTAAACTTTCGTGCAAATTTCATTGCAGCCTCAATTGCTTCTGCACCGCTATTGTTTAGATGAACTTGTGAGAGATTCTTTGGTGCTACTTTGAAAAGATTCTCCAAAAACTCTTCTCGTGTTTTATTATACAATGAACTGTGAACTGTAATGATCTTTTCTAATTGTGATTTTAATGCATTTGTCACTCTTTCATTTTGGTAGCCAAGTAGCGCAACTCCATATCCTCCCATACAATCAATGTATTCTTTGTTGTTTGTATCCCAGACATGTGCACCTACTCCTCTATCAATTGTTACTGGAAATCTCTGATATAGATTGCCAAGAAATTTATCTTCACTCATTTAGTTATCACCGTACAATTATCATGTGCAATTGCTGATGAAATTGGATTTTCTTTTTGTCCATTTGCAATTAATGCTTCAGAAACTCCCATTTCAAGTGCTTCAGTTGCAGCAAGTATTTTTTTCTCCATTCCAAATCCAATTTTTGGCATAATTTCTTTTGCTTCTTGTAATGATAACTTCTCTACTACTTTTTCTTCCATGAGTAGACCATCTACATTTGTAATAAATAGCACTTTATCGGATTTTACATATCCTGCAACATTTGCTGCTGCTCTGTCACCATCTACATTAAGAAATTCAGATTCTTCGCTAATTGCTATTGGAGATATGACTGGTGTGTACCCTTTGTCCATGATTGTTTTGATTAATTCTGAGTTTACATTTGAAATTTTACCTGTATATCCTCCATCAATCATCTGTTTTCTTCCTTTTTCGTTCATAATCATCAACTTCTTTTTTCTATTTGCCTCTATTGTTTTTCCATCCATACCTGAAAGTCCTATTGCATTTATTCCATTTTTTTGTAGCATCTGAACAATTGCTTTATTGATTCTTCCTGACATCACCATTGTAAAAATCTCTGAAGTTTCTTTATCGGTATATCGACTTTTTATTCCGCTAGGTGATACTACAAATTTTGGTTCTTTGCCTAATTGCTCTGTGACTTTAGTAACTTCTTTACCTCCACCATGAACTAGTATGACGCCTTCTTGTTCTACAACCTTTTTGATATCTGATATGGTTGATGGATGTAAGTTATCGACAACACTGCCGCCAATTTTTATTGTAATCATCTACTATACAGGTGTTAGAGGGGAATACATAATTCCTTCGAACTCATCAAATCCTGCCATGACATTCATGTTTTGAATTGCAGAGCCTGCTGCACCTTTCATCAAGTTATCTGATGCTGATAGTGCAACTAATCGGTTGTTATCTCTGTCTAGATCAAATCCAATATCACAAAAGTTCGAACCAACCAAAAACTTTGGGTCTGGGAATTTATGCAGACCATCTTTATCTCTGATTAGTCTGATAAATCGCTCTTCATTATATTCTGATCTATAAATCTTCCAAAGTTCTTTCTCATCAACATCTTTCTTAAGGAATGTATGATTTGTACATAGAATTCCTCTTACAACATCTACTGCATGTGGACTCATTGATACTTTGATTTTTTTACCGGCTGTTTGACTTAGTTCCTGCTCAATTTCTCCAGTGTGTCTGTGTTTTGCTGGTTTGTATGGTCGAATGACTCCTGCACGCATTGCATGTGCTGTTCCTGCACCTGCACCTGCACCAGAAGAACCAATTTTTGAATCAACAACAATGTGATCAGTATCAATCAAATCGTTTTTGATTAATGGGTTTAATGCAAGCATTGAAGTTACTGCCATACATCCTGGGCAAGAAACCAATTGTGATTTTTTTATCTCTTCTCTGTGTAATTCTGGAACGCCAAATACTGATTTTTCCAAATAGTCTGGATGTGGATGTTCCCATCCATACCATTTTCCATAATCTTCTGGATTGTGCAAACGATAATCTGCACTTAAATCGATAATTTTCATTCCTCTGTCATACAATGATTTGACAATTTCAGTTGCTGTTCCATGTGGCACTGCTGTAAAAACTAGGTCACAAGTATCACTCATTTTTTCATAATCTAATTCTGAAAATTTCAAATCAGTAAATCCTCTGAGGCTAGGTTGAGCTTTATGCAAAAATTTTCCTACATGCTGTCTTGAAGTTACCATGGAAACTTCAACTTTAGGATGGCTAAGTAATAATCTAAGGACTTCTCCTCCTACATAACCGGATGCGCCGACAATTCCTACTTTCATAATGTTTTCTTAAAGAAGTATAATTTAACGGTACTTGATATTATCTATCGATATTACGAACTGCGTACTCGATCATCTCTTTTGGAATATTTTTCTCTGATACCTTGACTAATCCCTTAAACTCTACAGTGTTATTTACCTCATGTACAACCAGGCCTCTCTCCTTGTCCTCCATCAAGTCAATTCCAAGAATTCCTCCTCCTACAGCTTTTGATGTTTTCTCACACAAATCTTCAATCTCTTTTGTAATTTCACAAAGTTCTGGATCTGCACCTAATGCTATGTTTGTTTTAAAACCACCTGATGATTTTCTATACATTGCAGATACAGCTTGATCTCCAACTGTAATGACTCGTATATCTCGTGGTGGACGATCAATCATTTCTTGTAAATAATAAATCCTATCTTGAGGACCGTCAGTTACCTGTCGATTTTCGATTACAGCTTCGGCTGTATCTTTATCTTTAATTGGCATTACACTTCTTCCCCAACTTCCAATTATTGGTTTTATTACAAGTGGGTATCCAATATTTTCAAAATTCTCTAATGCTGTTTCTGCTGAAAAAGAAAAGTAAGTTTTTGGAGTAGGAATATTATTTTTCTTTAACAACATTGATGTAATCATTTTATTTCCACATGTATTTGCAACATCGAATTTGTTAATTACTGGAATATCCATGAATTCTAAACATGCTGTAAAATGTAATCCACGATAATAACTAACACAACGTTCTAAAACAACATCTCCAAAATCATAGTTCTCTGGTTTACTATCTGTATCAAAACTTGTAATCTTTGCATCTATCATTGATGTTTCGTAACCAAGCTCTTCTGCTTTTTTCTGCAGTAGTTTTTCCTCAGTTCTTAATCTGTCAAATACTATGCAAATTTTCTGCAATTACTCTCCCCAGTCTTCGCCTACTGTTTCAGCTTCTTTTAATTCAATATCAGAACCTTCTTTCTTTGAGATTTCATAGTCTGCACCACAATCTCCACAAGAAACAATCTCGCCTACAGCGGCATCCTCTGGGATACTCATATTTGCGTCACATTCTGGACAATTCATATTTTTTTTTGCACCAATCTCTAGAATTTATTAGCTTCTGTTGACTGCATTCCCCATAATTCAACAAAACCTTTTGCTAATTTTTGATCAAAAGTGGAATCCTTGCCATAAGTGGCTATGTCGTGACTGTATAGTGAATATTTTGATTCTCTTCCTACCACTCGGACATTTCCTTTGTGAAGTTTTAGTTTTACAGTACCTGTAACACGTTTTTGAGCTTGTTCGATAAACTGATCCAATTCTTTTCTTAATGGATCATCCCATAGTCCGGAATAAACCATCCATGCCCATTCATCATCAACTAGAGTCTTGAATTTTGTTTCATGTTTTGTATGTACCATTTTTTCAAGATCTGAATGCGCTTCGATTAGACATATTGCAGCTGGAGTTTCATACACTTCTCGTGATTTTATTCCAACTACCCTGTCTTCAATATGATCAACAATTCCTACACCATGAGATCCTGCTTTTTTATTGATATATTCAATTAGTTTCACTGGAGGTAATTTTTTACCGTCAACTTCTGTTGGTACTCCTTTAACAAATTTGATTTTTAGATATGCAGGTTTATCAGGCAAATTTTTTGTTTTGATCCAAATAAACGCATCATCTGGCGGTTCTTTAAAAGGATCTTCTAAAACTCCTCCTTCGATTGCCCTTCCCCACAAATTTTGATCAATACTGAATTTCTTTGCAACTGTATCAATTTCAATACCGTGTTTATTTGCAAATTTTAATTCTGTTTCACGGTCTAAATTCATATCTCGAATTGGTGCAATTATTGGAAGATTAGAACCTGACCTTAGTGTATTATCGAAACGTACTTGATCATTTCCTTTTCCAGAACATCCATGTGCTAAAGATGAAACTTTTTCTTTTTTTGCAATATCAAGAACTTTGTGTGCAATTAATGGCCTTGCAAGTGCTGTTGCAAGACAATATTTTTTCTGATAAAGTGCATTAGCCTTGATTGCTGGAAAGATATAATCTGTAACAAATTCTTTTTTTGCATCAATATTGTAATGTTTTTTCACTCCAAGTTTTTTTGCTTTTCTTGCAATTTTGTTATTATCATCTCCTTGTCCGACATCTACTGTTACTGTAACTACATCCATGTCATGCATGTCCTGCATGTATTTGACGACCACAGATGTATCAAGTCCACCTGAAAAAGCAAGTATTGATTTTTGTTTCATAATGCAACTGTTTGAATGTATGTGGGCATTTATCTTTTATGATAAACAATTTTTGGGCTTATGATTATGTTCAAAAAATGAATAGCTAGAGCTAAAATTCGATGGCTATTTAACTTTCAGACATAACGCTGTTTTATGAAAATTCCATATCTTGTTGGTATTGCAATTGTAGTCATTGGAGTAATAGTTCTTGTAGGAACCACTCAATCCTCTTTTGATGACTCTGAAAAAAAAATACGCATTGCATTTTTTCCTAGTATTATTCATGCAGTTCCAATTGTAGGAATGGAGAATCAAACTTTTTCAGAAAATCTTGATACAGACTTAGACATTCAAGTAAAGATATTTGATAGTGGGCCTCAAGTCATTGAATCAATTTTCTCAAACTCAGTTGATCTTGCTTATGTTGGACCTGGTCCTGTAATCAACGGTTATCTAAAATCTGATGGGAAAGATTTGAAAATTCTTGCTAGTGCTGCAAATGGTGGTGCAAGTTTTGTAATACAAAAAAATTCTGGCTTGGAATCAATTGAAAATTATCCTGGAAAAAGAATCGCAGCCCCACAAATTAGCAATACTCAAGATGTTTCTCTTCGTCATTATCTTGCAGAAAATGGTCTCACATCTGCTGAAAAAGGCGGTGATGTTTTTGTTTTGAACATATCTAATCCTGATATCTATACATTATTTGCCAAAGGCGATATTGATGGTGCATGGGTTCCTGAACCATGGGCTACAATGTTAGTCGAAGAATTAGATGGCATTCGTTTATTCGATGAAAATGAATTCTGGCCAGAAAATAAATTCTCATCTGTACTGTTGATTGGAAGAGCAGATTATATTGAAAAAAATCCTGAAATAATCAAAAAATGGATTGATGCAAATGAAAAAACTGTTAAATGGATAAATGACAATCCTACTGAATCAAAAAAACTCTATAATGAATTTCTTAAAGACTACATGGGAAAAACATTACCTGAAAAAATTGTAGAAGAATCATTTTCTAATATTGTAATTACATCTGAACCTGTTGAAAAATCAATTCATATTTTTGCTGAACGTGCTGATTCTCTTGGTTATCTTGGACGTGATGGTTACACTTTAGATGAAATTTTTTACCATGAAACTATATCAGTGACATCAAATGAGGACAATAACAATGGGTAAGATTGAAGCAAAAAACATTGTAAAGTATTTTCAACATGATGGAAAACCTCTCAAAGCAATTGGTGGGGTTAATCTTACTGTTAATGACGGTGAGTTTGTCTGTATTGTAGGTCCATCTGGTTGTGGAAAATCAACATTTCTTAGAATTTTAGCTGGATTAGAAAAACCAGATGATGGAGAAATATTATTGGATGGAAAAAAACTTGTTAATACTGGACCTGATAGAATCATGGTGTTCCAAGAGGGGGCATTATTTCCATGGTTGACTGTAGAGGATAATGTTGAATATGGTTTGAAAGTTGCAGGTATACCTGAAAAGGAACGTCATGATATCTCTAAAAGATATCTTGACATGATGCAATTATCTCAATTTGCAAACTCTTACACATACCAATTGTCCACTGGTATGAAACAGCGAGTTGCTATTGCTCGTGCACTTGTAATGGATCCTGATGTATTACTCATGGATGAACCATTTGCTGCACTTGATTCTCAAACTCGAGATTTACTATTAGTTGAAATGCAAATGATCTGGCAGAAAACAAAAAAGACAATCATATTTGTTACACATAATGTACCTGAGGCAGCTGTACTTGGTTCACGTGTTGCAGTATTTAGCCACAGACCTTCAGTTGTAAAAAAATCTCTTGATATTGATTACAAAAGACCTCGAGTTGCAGAAGATGAAAACTTGGGACAATTTGAAAAACAAATTCTTGCTGCATTAAGGCATCAGGGGCCAAAATAGGTGTTATTTATGAAGGCAAATCTCTTTGGAAAAAAAATTGCATTCTATATCCTGATCATAGTTGTTTGGCAAGGAATTGATTCAGCAGATATATGGCCTGATAACATATTTCCATCTCCTGTAGAAGTTGGAGAAGATCTATGGTATGGAATCTCTGATGGAAGTTTGTTTTATGGAATTGCAACTAGTATGTGGCGTTTGATAATTGGTCTGGCAATTGCAATTGGTGGTGGAATGTTACTTGGAATATTCATGGCTCGTGTTGAAACTGTAAATCAAACAATTGGTTCACTTGTACTTGGATTACAATCAATTCCTTCTGTTGCTTGGGTTCCACTTGCAATTCTATGGTTTGGTTTATCTGATTCTGGAATAATTTTCGTTACTGCTATTGGTGCAATATTTGCAGTTACTATCAATACGTATACTGGTGTCAAAAATATCGACCCTTCATTTATTGAAGCTGCAAGAAACATGGGTGCTAAAGGTGGTCAATTAGTGACAACAATTTTGATACCTGCTGCATTTCCATACATGATTAGTGGATTTAAACAAGGTTGGGCATTTGCATGGAGAGGTGTAATTGGAGCAGAACTTCTCTTTTCATTCTTAGGTCTTGGATTCTTGTTAAATGTTGGAAGACAACTAAATGATGTTTCTCAAGTTATTGCAATGATGCTTGTAATCATGGGAATTGGAATTTTAATTGATGGCTTTGTCTTTAAAAAATTGGAAGACAAAGTTATGACTAAATGGGGACTTCGTTAGGCTTTTCTGATTTCATTTTAGTTGAAATTATGAATGCTGAAAATGAAACTATTACTGCAAAAATCATAACTGCTGTATAATCTGTATAGTATGCAATAGTTCCTGCAATTACTGGACCAATCACTGTAGAAATTGCTAGTGTAGAACTAAAAATTGCAGTTGATGTTGATCTTGGATTATTTTCCATCAAATGGAAGTTTCCTCCAATGAACAAAAATGCCCACGAGCATCCTACTATGGCCATAAACGGCCATGCCATCCACCATTCTGTAATTAACGCCAATCCAACAAACACTATAACCGTCATTCCTATGCCAATCTTGAATTTTGTTATGTTCTGAATCTGAATTCTTTTTGACATCAAATTCATTACAAGAAATGCAGTCAGTGTATTTGCTACGTATACCATTGAAACTTGATATAATTCTGCACCAAAATACTCCATTAACATTATAGGCAAAACAGTCCATGCGGCAGCTGCTCCTACATGTCGAACTAATAACGATGAGAACAGGAATTTATTTTTTACAATAATTTTCTTAATTATTCCTTTTTCTACAATTTTCTCTGTTTGTATTTTTGGAAGCTTCAATGAAATCAAAAAGCCTATAATGAAAAAACAACTACTTACAACAAAAATTAACTTCTCATCATTTGCAAATCCTGCTGCAACTATGCCTGCAAGCCATCCTAAAGCATGAAATGATATAACTGATGCAACTTTAGATTTTCCTTTTCCTGCTTCATATGCATAGGCTAGCATTGGTGGAATCATTATTCCTGATGCAATTCCTGCACCTAATCTTGCAATTATTAGATATGTGGTATTATCTGCAAAATAATGCAAACCAAATGTTATCGCACATAAAACAAAACCAACTCTGATGAAAAGCAGTCGTTTTGCTTTTCTGTCTGACATACGACCAAAATATGTTTCAGTCAAAATTTGCGCAAATGCAAATGATGCAACAATTATTCCAATTTCAAAAACAGATTTTGCAACAACACTTGCAATGATTGGCATAAACACAAAAGTAATTGCTATTCCAGAATGTTGGAAAAAGGTTGCCCCTCTAACTAAATTATTCAGATTATCTCTTTGTAACACATATTTCTTATTTTATTACCTAATTTGAAAGAAGAGCTAAAATCATTCGTTTGATTTCAATTTAGTTGTGATTTGCTTTAGCATTCTAGCTGATGCACCCCATATCAAATAATTCTCAAATGTGAAAGTATACATTTCTTGAATTGAATTATGTTCTGGATCTGAATCATTTGCAAGAGTTTGTAAAAATGGAATCAAAGGAATTTCTAAAAATTTATCCACCTCTGAATTAGGTGTTAAATTTTCAATCTTCTCTAAAATGCAAATAAATGGCAAAATTGTAAATCCAGAATTTAATGTTGTAACTGGTTCCAATTGACCTATAATCTCTTTACGTGTAACTGTAATTCCTGTTTCTTCTTTGGTTTCTCTAATCGCAGTATCTAACAAATCATCATCTTCGTTAGATATTTTTCCTCCTGGAAATGCTATTTCTCCGCCATGATGTTTCATTGTATCTGGTTTTTTTATCATTAAAATTTTTGATAAATCATTAAAAATGATAATCATAACTGATGATAATTTTGTTTTACCATCATCATCTAAGATTGGATTAATTTTTGATTCTAATGAATATCTATTTTTTTCTAAACTCACATTCTTGTATAAAATAAATTACTAAATGAGTTTGTCTTTCTTGAAATAAGCACAATTCCTACAATTGTTCCTGCTAGAACTATCATAGCCATCTGACCAAATTCTGGTACGACATAGCTACCAAAAATCTCTATTTTTTCAGTACCTTTCTTGAATGGAATTGTGATTGTCAACCCTTTCTCAAAACCAAACTCATCTGTTATGTACAATGTTTCTGTTTCATCCCCAAACAAACCTGGTTCAGAATGAATTTGTGCTATGAATTCACCATTATCAAATGGTCTTACTAGAAAATCATTAATTTTTAATGATAATTTTCCATCATCCGTGGAATCCATGTTGATAACTAATGATGCTTTTTTTGGTTTTGCTGTGATATCTAAAATTTCACCACCTTGAATTTCATAATAAATTAGAGTTGTCAAATCAATCTCATCAGGTACTACTGCTGTTCCATCATTTTCCATGAAACCTGAAATCTTTACATTTCCTTGAAATGCTTCTGGTACTTCAAAATAAAGATGCCAATTTCCCATTTCATCTATACTTTGTAATGTTTCAACTGATTCTGTAAATTTGATTTTAGGATCTTTTGAACTTGCACCTTTGGCCATCTTTTCTCCATCTAAAATCACTTCATATTTTTCATTAATTGAATTTGTAGGAAATTCAAAACTTCCTACAACCGGAAGCTGAAATCCATTTGATGAATACATGTTCAATTCAGTACCGTCTTCAGTAAATTCTGCATCTTTGAACCATGCATTTGCAGTATATCTAAAAGTAAATGTCTGATCATTTTGTTTAACTGTTAACGGCATTATCGAATCATCTCCAAATGCAAAACAACTGTAATAATCAACGTTATCTGAAATATGTGGAGATGCGAGCATTTTGAATTCTAAAACTTCTCCTGGTTTCATCACTTGAAATATTTCTGATGATGAAACATCCAATATGTTGTCATCTTTGTCTTTGATTAGAGCATAAATTCGAAATTTTTCAAATGTCGTTTCTCCACCGTTTCTAATCTTTCCTACAATACTGCCATCATCTTGTATCTCTAAAGAATCGTAAAGCACATACCCTCCAACATATCTGTTTTCTGTTTCTTTGTATGTGATGATTGGTTCTTCTAACATTGGTGATGGACCAGTAACTTCAGGAAATTGTAATTTCAATGGAAGCATTTTGTCAGGTTCAATTGCAGCTAAAGTATGAGTTTGTTCAAATCTTTGGTTGCCATCTGTGACAGAAAGTGTGATGGTTGGTTGTATTGTAAAATATTCTTTGTTCTTCACTCCTGCAAATACTGTGTATACTCCAGCTTCATCATAAAATCCTACAAATTCATGAGATGGAATGTATACTTCTCCGTACATTCCTGCATCTGCTAATCCTGGATAAAATACCGAAAATAGTCCTAATGATACAATTACAAACATCAATTTTCTCATATACCAAATCCACAAAAATTAGATAAAAACCTAATCAGTAAATCACTAAACATAGAGAAGTTTTAATCAAGTGTATCGTCATTTCACATATGACCATTAGATATGAGATTAATCCTCCAAAGGTATCTGATCCTCCTTCACGAATTGACTTGTTAGATGAAAGAGTTGAACAGATTAGCAAGGTTTGTGATGGAATCCATGTTACTGACTCTGTTTTAGGGATTGAAAGAATTTCTCCATTGATTATTGGAGCAGAAATTAAACAAAAACATCCAAAGCTAAACGTAACTATCAGTCTAAGAGTAATTGATAAAACAATTTCTCAGATAACTGATTTTGTTGATTCTGCTATACATGCAAATCTTGATGGAATTCTAATCTTAATGGGTGATCCATCTCCTGAAAATGATTACAAATCTGGAATTATCCCAAGCTTTGCAGTTAATCATTTAATCCAAAATGGATTTGGGGAGAAAATTAACCTCTTTTTATCACTTCCAAGTAAACCAAACTTTGAAAAAATATCTAAAAAGATAAATTCAAACCCAAATGGTTTTGTTACTCAAGTAGTCCATGATGTTTCACAAGTAAAAAGATTACATGATTATCTAAATCCAAAAAATTTTGGAATTATCCCTTGCTTGTTATTACCTTCTCAAAAAAATTCACGTTCTGCACAATTCCTTAACCTTGATTGGTCAAATTATGAAGATAATTTCTCATCTTTTGTTCTTGAAATTGAGAGTATAACTGGGGATGTTTTACTAACATCTCCAAATGATTTTAAAGGAGCGTTAGATTTCTTAACACGATTACAAAATTGAATGAAGAAACATTTGCTTCTGCATTGGAAAACAGAATTCTTCTTTTTGATGGAGCTATGGGAACTGAAATTCAAAGATATGAACCAAAGTCTGAAGATTTCCCCGATGGCAAAGATGGATTTAACGATGGATTGTCTATAACTAAACCAGATTGGATTAAAGAAATTCATAGAAAATATTTACTTGCAGGAGCTGATTGTATTGAAACTAACACATTTGGTTCGAATAAAATCAAGTTAGATGAATATGGATTTGGTGCACGAACCGTTGAACTAAATCAAAAAAATGCAGAACTTGCAAGAAGTGTTTGTAATGAATTTACAGATAGACAAAGATTTGTTGTTGGTTCTATGGGCCCTACTGGTTATTTGCCTAGCTCTAATGATGCAGATCTTGGTCAGATACCATTATCTGAAATTAGAGATGCATTTGAGTTACAGGCTGAGGGATTAATCAAAGGAGGTGCAGATGCTCTACTAATTGAAACCAGTCAAGATATTCTTGAGGTAAAATTGGCAGTCGAGGCATCTCATATTGCAATGAAAAAACTTGGAAAAAAAATCACACTAATTTCAAATGTCACTTTGGATCAATATGGAAAAATGTTGCTTGGAACTAATGTCCAATCAGCATATACGACAGTTTCAGAAATGGGAATTGATGTTTTTGGTCTGAATTGTTCTACTGGTCCAATTGAGATGGAGCCGAGCATACAATGGTTGAATGAACAAAAACACAAACCTCTACTAATAATTCCAAATGCAGGAATGCCTGAAAATGTAGGTGGTCAGGCAGTTTACAAAATGACACCTGAAAAAATGGCATCTGCACTTAATTCATTCATTGACGAATATCCACAAATTAACATAATTGGTGGTTGTTGTGGTACAAATCCTGAGCATATCTCACAACTAAGAAAAATTATTGACCAGCAAAAGAAAGATTGATGAGATAAGTATTTACAAAATTCTCTCCAAAAATACACATGTTAAAGGCCAGAGTTAGCTCTTCAATAAAATCCGTTGATTTGAAACAGGAGGTAGGACCACTAATTATTGGTGAGAGATTAAACACTCAAGGTTCAAGAAAAGCAAAACAACTAGTCCTAAATGATGACTTTGATGGATTAGTTGATTTGGCAAGAAATCAAGTTGAAGATGGAGCTCATTGTATTGATGTATGTGTTGCAACAACTGAGCGTTCAGATGAAAAAGAGTTCATTCTAAAATTGGTAAAAAGTCTGAGTCTTGAAATAGACGCTCCTCTTGTAATAGATTCAACAGATCCTGAAGTAATTGAATCTGCAATTGAACAAATCCCCGGAAAACCAATAATCAATTCAATTAATCTTGAGGGTGATGGAAGCCGATTCAAAGCTTTAGCTCCGTTAATGGCAAAATATGGAATTCCTGCAATTGCATTATGTATTGGTCCTGATGGAATGGCAAAAACTCCTGCTCAAAAAGTCGAAACTGCAGAATTATTGTATGAATCTGGAAAAAAATATGGCTTACGTGCAGAACAATTCATTTTTGATGTTCTAACATTTACGTTAGCTACTGGAGAAGATGAATTTCTTGATGCTGGAAAAAATACTCTAGAAGGAATTAAACTTGTTAAAGAACGATTCCCAAATTCATTTACTACTCTTGGTTTGAGTAACATTAGTTTTGGACTTGTTCCTCAAGCAAGACGTATTTTGAATTCTGTATTTTTGTATCATGCTGTTCAAGCGGGTCTTGATAGTGCAATTGTTAATGCTCGTGAAATAACTCCGTATACTGAAATTAATGAAAAAGAGAAAAAACTGGTAGAAGATTTAATTTTCAATAAAAGCCCTAATGCATTATCTGAATTAATATCTCATTTTGAAAATGCAAGTCAAGATTCATCAGTAAAAGCAAAAAAAATTGATGTTGATCCATCATGGCCCGCTGGTCAGCGTTCAAATTTCAGAATAATTAACAGATTAAAAGATGGAATTGAAAATGATGTGGTATCTGCAATTGCAGAAAAACTTCCAGAAAAAAATATCCTAGTAGATACTGATGGGGTTTTGTCAATTAATGCCACAAAAGAAGTTACACATCAAGGTGCAATCCAAACATTAAATGAAGATCTTTTACCTGCCATGAAAATTGTAGGAGACAAATTTGGGTCTGGAGAATTAATTCTACCATTTGTTCTAAAATCTGCAGAATGCATGAAGGCTTCAGTAAAGGAATTAGAAAAATATCTGTTAAAAGAGGAGGGAACTAGCAAGGGAACTCTAGTTCTAGGAACTGTATATGGTGATGTTCATGATATTGGAAAGAATCTAGTAAAAACAATCTTTGAAAATAATGGTTACACTGTTCATGATTTGGGTAAGCAGGTACCTTTGCAAAAGTTTGTAGAAAAAATTAACGAAGTAAAGCCTGACGCTGTAGGTCTTTCTGCATTATTAGTTTCTACATCAAAACAAATGCAATTTTTTGTTGAACATGCAAGAAAAACTGATGTAAATATTCCAATACTTTGCGGTGGTGCTGCAATTAACAGTAATTACATTAATCGAATTGCAAAACAAGATGGAATTTATGAATCTGGAATATTTTATTGTGGAACTATGTTTGATGGTCTAAAAACAATGGATAAGCTAGTTTCTGAAGAAAAAGATGATTTTGTTAGTAGTTGGAAAGATAAATTATCAAAATGGCAAGAAAATAAAATAAAACAAGTTGATTCTGAAAACCTTCCTCATAGTGGAATAAAGCCTGTTTCCCCACCAACCCCCTCAAAACTTAACGAAGTTGTTAGATTGAAATCTGAAGATTTTGATCTTAATGAAATTTGGAACCATTTGAACAAAAAATCATTATTCAAACTTTCATGGGGAATTAGAGGAAATTCAAAAACTGATACCATTGATGATCCTGAAAAACTTCTTGATGAATGGAAAAAACGTGTAATTGATGAAAATCTCTTTGAACCACAAGCTGTTTACGGATATTTCTCATGTCATAATCGTGATGATAAATTAGTTGTAGATGGCCCAGATGGTCAAGACATAATTTTTGATTTTCCTCGTTCATCAAAAACCAAACATTTGTGCTTAACAGATTATTTTGGTGAAAATGATGTTGTAGCATTTCAGTCTGTAACTGTTGGTACGAAAACTGCTGAATTAATAGAAAAGTGGGATAAAGAAGACAAGTATACTGATTCATATTATTTGCATGGTCTTGCAGTTGAAACTGCTGAAGCAATGGCAGAATGGATTAACAAAAAAATTAAAACTGAACTTGGATTATCTGATAAAGGTGGTTTAAGATATAGTTGGGGTTATCCAAGCTGTCCTGATACAACTCAACAGCATCTTGTTTGGAAATTAATTCATGGAGAAAAAAGTGGCATGGAATTGACAGAATCTGGACAAATCATCCCTGAGCAATCAACTGCTGCAATAGTTGTCCATCATCCTGAAGCAGAATACTTTGTTTTATAGAGTAAAATCACGCTTGATTTAAAAAGAGGAAAATTTGTTCCAAACCTTATGGCAACTAGAAAGACATCTGGAAGAAAAATCAGATTAATCAAGAAAACTAAACAAGCAAGACCTGTTCCAGCATGGGTTATTCTAAAGACAAAGCGTTCTGTTAGAACAAATCCAAAGGCCAGAGCATGGCGTAGAACTGATGTGGAGGTTGGATAGTTGTCTCAAGAACTTGAACGTGTTTATACAGTTCCTCTAGGAAAAGTACTACTTTCTCAAAGTCAACATCGTGCAGTTAGAGCAATTAACATGATACGCGAATTTGCTCGAAAACATATGAAAACTCAAGAAATCAAGATTGATGAAGAAGTATCTCATTTGATCTGGTCTAAAGGTGTTAGAAGCCCTCCACGTAAAATTCGTGTCAGAATGACAAAAACTGATGATGGCTACATTTTAGTTACTAATTATGAAGAAGGCTCTGAACCTGATGAAAAAGATTCAAAGAAATCTCCTGAGATTAAACAAAAAGTTGAAGAACTTCGAACAGATGATCCTGATGCAATTGAGGTAACAGAAGAAACTCTCAAAGAAGCAGCACCTAAAGAATCAAAACCAAAAGCAGCACCTAAAGAATCAAAACCAAAAGCAGCACCTAAAGAATCAAAACCAAAAGCAGCACCTAAAGAATCAAAACCAAAAGCAGCACCTAAAGAATCAAAACCAAAGCCAAAATCTAAAGAATAAAAAAATTATTTATTCTATTTGTGGTAAATCTAATTCACAGTTAAAACTAGTTTCTGGTTCATCCCAGTCTAATGTTTTATCTTTTGAAATAATTCCTAATGGGTCGTATTTATCAAAACGTGTCTCTCCTGCAATTGCACTTAACAAAACAACATTTGTGTTGCCTGATGTTGACATATCAACTTGAGAATTCTCCTCATCAAAAATTCCTCCTAGTATGTTGGAGATTGAATTGATTACTCCTACTGGAATTTTGTCTGCTCCATAAACATACAACATTGAACGTTTGATACTGTTTGGTGGGGCATCTTCGTATAACATTTTGATTGAATCTTTAACTGAATCTTCTATATTTTCTGCACTACGTGACGTTGACATGATATTTGTATCATCTGTTAATGATGATGATTTGATTGATGTTGTAAGACACTTGATTGCATCATTTGTAACATTATAACATTTTTCAGCAGTAAAGTCTGGGTTACTATCCAATATTGCATCATTATCTATAATTATTGTAGAATCTGAATTCATTCGTAATCTTTTCAATGAGATTCCAGATTGGAAGATTCTATTTTTCTCAAATTTGAAAGGCATTATTGCAAATGATAGGACATTCTTGTTTTGTTCTTTACAGATTGAAGATACAACTGGTGCTAATGCAGCTCCTGATTTTCCTGCAAGATTTGCCATAATTATGACCGTTTCATATGTACTCATATGTTCTGCAATTTTTTCACTTTGTTCCATTGCGCAACCTCTAATCAGTTGAACTGATGGATTGATGATTGAATTTGTGGAAATGTGAATTGAATTATGCTCTGAAATGTCTTTTTTATCTTGACTAATGTTTAATGAATCTGCGCCTAGGACTTCTCTCATTTCTGAAGCTAATTTTATGCCTGCTCCTCCTAATCCTACAACCAATACTGGCTCTTTAATTTCAAAAGTCATGTACAGTATCGCGATTTCTGATAAAAAACTCTTTACTTAGTTTTGATTATAATTCCGATCTAAAATTCTTGAGCCTTTTACTTGATTATTTTCCCAATCAGGCTGTGAACCGTGGCATCTGTAATCTCTACTGTTCTAATATCGCCTATTTTTGGCTCTTCATTTACAAATATTGGTTTGTATGCAAAGTTCCTACCTCTCTTTTGGTCCTCAAATTCCTCATCAAACACTGCCTCTCCTTTCCATCCGATCCATTTTTCATTATTTTCTTTTGAAATCTTACAGATTAACTCATAGGCAGTTTTACTTCTTCTCTTTATTTCTGCCATGTCTACCTGTTCCATTTCAGCAGCATCTGTACCTGGTCTTTGACTATATCTTGATAAATTTCCAACATCTGGTCTTGTTTCTTCTAACAATTCCATAGTCATCTGAAAGTCTTCTTCAGTTTCTGTTGGAAATCCAACTATGATGTCTGTCGAAATTGTAAATTTGCCAAATTTTTCTCTAAATTGTTGAACAACATCTTTGAAAGTTTTTGCTGTATGTCCTCTTTTCATATCATGTAAGACTTTATCACTTCCGCTTTGTACAGGCACATGTAAAAATTTGAAGACCTTGCTACTTTCAAATGATTTGAGTAATTCTTTTCTAATTCTTGGCATGTACATTGGATTCATCATTCCTACTCTCATGAAGAATTTCTCGGGAATCTCTGAAACTGTGTTTACTAATTCTGGTAAATTTGAATTTATATCAAATCCGTAACATCCATTGTCTGTTGATGTAAGCCATACTTCACAACACCCATCTGATAACTCTGTTTTTACCTGTCTTACAATATCTCCTACTCTGTAACTTTGTAAATCTCCTTTTGATATTTTTGTCTGACAAAAAGTGCATTCACTCATACATCCACTTGCAATTTCAACAATTCCTACTGCTGGATTTAGACGAATTTTTGGTAGTCCTACCTTTGAAATGTCAGAGTCTTCTAAGGCAATGGTTTTCTTTCCATTTAGTGTAGATTGAATAACTTGTAGCGTTTTACCAATGGAGTTTGGACCTAGTAAACTTGCATTTTCAGCAAACTTTTCTACTTTGGTTTTTTCTGCTTTTGGTAAACATCCTGCAACAACAAGAGGTTTTGAACTAGAATCCATAATTTTACGAATCATCTTGTCTGCTGTAGAATCTTTCACTGAACATGTAACAATCACATTAAGATCTGAATCATCTGAATTTTCTGCTAAAGTATGCCCGCCATTTACAATCAAGCCTGAAATCATCTCGGAATCTGAATAACTAGCAGAACAGCCATAAGCCTCTACCCAAATTTTTGCCATCTTAACCTAGTAATGCACTGACTTCTTTATTTGTCATCAATTTCTTTGAGACTACTAATTCTCTGATTGTCTTTCCTGTTTTGAGTGATTCTTTAAACAAATCTGCAGATTTTAGATAGCCAATTCTTGGTGTGAGTAGTGTTACAATTACTGGACTATTTTCGATGTTTTCTCTAAGTTTTGTTTGATTTGCAGTTAGACCTTCAATTAGATTTGCAGAAAATATTGGTAAAAAGTTTGTTAACATATCTGTTGAATCTAAAACTGCTTTTAACATACCTGGCAACATCACATTAAGTTCAAACTGTCCTGCTTGTGCTGCAAATGAAACTGTAGTATCATTTCCTATTACGCTAAAACAAATCATATTCATACATTCTGCTAATGAAGGGTTTACTTTTCCTGGCATTATTGATGAACCTGCATGTACTGCTGGTATTCCAATTTCTGATAGTCCTGCTATTGGTCCGGATGCCATCAATCTGATATCGTTTGAAACTTTACCTAATTCTATTGCAAAATTTTTCAATGCAGATGATGCATTTGCAACTGGAAATTTACTTTGCAATGAATACTGCATATCTTTTTGTGGCTTTAGTGATAGTTTTGATATTTTACTTAATTCAATAATTACTGCTTTTCTATATCCTTTTGGTGTATTAGCCCCTGTACCTACAGCTGTTCCCCCTAATGCAACTTGTTCCAATTCTTTTTGTGATGCAACAATTTGATTTCTGGCATTAGTTAGTGATGTTACATAAGCTGCAAACTCACTTCCGAGTGTAACTGGTAGTGCATCCATCAAATGTGTGCGGCCAAGTTTTTTATATTTAGAAAACTGTTTTGCCTTTTTGTTAATTGATTTTATTAATTTATCAATTACCGGAATCATCTCCTTGAATGAAAATAGTATAGACATGTGCATTGCAGTAGGATATGTATCGTTACTTGACTGAGACATGTTTACATGATCATTTGGATGAAGAAATTCATACTGTCCTTGTTTTTTACCTAATCCCCTCAATGCAACATTTGTAATTACTTCATTAGAGTTCATGTTGAATGCTGTTCCTGCACCAGAGTTTATCATATCAACCAAAAATTGATCAATATATTTTCCTGAAAGAATTTTATCACAGGCTTTTACTATTGCAGTTCCTTGTTTTCTGTTAATCGATTTTGTTTTCATATTTGCAACTGCTGCTGAACGTTTTATCATAACAAATGACTTGATCAAATTTCGATGGGCTGGGTTTCCTGTAACATTATACTGCTTGATTGCCCTTCCTGTAAAAGGCCCATAGTATGCATCTGCAGGAATTTTTACTGGTCCCAGAGAATCTTTATCTGATCGGTACTTCAACACATATGCTAAAACCTCCATGAATAAAAATTGAATTTTTTCAAAGTCTTAGCAAATTTTTCTATAATTATTAGATCACTATTCTATATTCTAAGATCTCAAAATAAATAGTAGATTTGTAAAATTCGAGAATGTTTTATATAATCTAGTTCAAGCATCGAAGAACATGAATAGACGTTATAGTACTATTATGACCGTAGCTGCAATCGCAGTTATGGGCGGCGCACTATTCGGAAGTTCTTTTACTGCCCCACTAAACGGCGGTTCTACAATGGAAGTAGAGACATCTCCACTTGCACAAGTAGCTGCCATGGGCGGATTAGAGCTAATGATGCCTGAAGCATATGCAGCAGGCCCATGTTCAGACCTATTAGACTCAGGTCGACCTGTAGTAAACTTTGACCTTACTGGTGTAAGTGTTGATCTTCCAACAATGACCGGAAGTACCTACAGTGCAATGACTTTTAGTGAACAAGTCCCAGGACCAACACTAAGAGTTACACAAGGTGACGTTGTTCACATGACATTGACAATTCCAGGTGATGAGGTAACTCAACACGGAAACGACATGCATGCATCACAAATGTCATCAAAACCTTACATGGGTGCAGTAAACATCGGTGAAACTGGTGAATACTGCTTTATTGCTGAAGTTCCAGGTGTTTTCAAATATCACTGCTCTGGTGTTAACATTGCAGCAATGGACCAACACGTACTATCTGGTATGTATGGTATTACCATTGTTGACCCACTCGATGGTTACAAAAGACTAATGGTGGAAAAAACAGCACTACAAGGCGGTGAAGTTGTAAAGGACAAAAAATTCTATGATGCTGATGCACTAGAGTTCCAATTGCAATACAACCAGTTGTACTTAACTGACGCTGGTACTTACGACATGGGAAAGATGATGAGTCACTCAACATCACAAACTGTCGTTAACGGACAAGCATTTGGTTATGTTCCAAACGGAATTCATAACTTACTCATGTTCGGCGATGCAAACAAGAACATCTTCTTAGCACAACCATGGAATTCTATGGACTTAAAACAATATCAATCACAACTACTCTTCGTTCCAACTGACGAACACGTTCGTATCTTTGTTGAAAACCAAGGTAACGAACCAGTCTATTGGCACATTGTCGGTGAAATTCTCGACAGAGTTGTACAAGCAAACAGAGTTCAAGCACAAGGTACTGAAACATGGCTACTCGGTGGCTCACAAAATATGATTGTAGATGTCGTATTTGATGAACCAGGCATTTATGCAGCAGTAAACCATGATTATGCAGCTATCTATAGTGGTGCAGCAACTATCTTCGTTGCAGGTCTTCCATTAGACCCAGTTAATGAATCAGCAACCGCACTTGGCGTAGTTCAAGGTGCAGTAGATGCAGGTTCATATGCAGGTGTCTTAGGTAACCCACACGATGCAGTTCCACCAGCAGGATTGAATACAATTTCACATCCGGCATTGAACGTACATTGTTTATGTACTGATGATGTTGCAAACGCAGCTATTGAAAACGGCGCTTTACCACTATGGGAAGTCATCCCTGCAGTAATTGCTGCAGCACAAGGATAAACTTAAACCCATTTTCCTTCTTTTCCTTTATTTTCAAACTAGTGACTTCTAGCTAGATAATTTCTGTATTCAAAAATATTATTGATTTATCTGAACATAATCCAAATTCTGGTACCTACAAAAATTCCCACTGCTGCTATAATACACACAATTGGAATAATCTGAACAACATCAAATTGCATACTTCCCTATGGTGACTGGATAATTTTAGTAATTCTCCACTTTCAAAATCATTATATTAAATGAATTCAGGCTTTTTGCATGAGTATGACTCAATCTGTTCTAATATGTGATCAAGTAAATCCTGTGTTAAATGAAATTTTAGAAAAAAATGGATTACAAATAACATATGAACCAGAAATAACTCCTGAGCAAATTTTAGAAAAAATTGAAAACTTTGAAGTTGTGATAGTTAGAAGCAGAACAAAAATTACTAAAGATATGATTGAAAAAGCAACCAAATGTCAAATAATAGCAAGAGTTGGTGTGGGTTTAGATAATATTGATCAAACAGCTGCTAAAGAAAAAAACATTCGTGTAATTAATGCAGTTGAAGGTGCAATGAATGCAGTTGCAGAATTAGTTATTGGTTTGATGTTGTCATTAGCAAGAGAAATTCCTCGAGCTGATAGAGAAGTAAGAAATGGAAATTGGATTAAAAAAGAATTAATGGGTTCAGAATTACGTGGAAAATATTTAGGAATTGTTGGATTAGGAAATATCGGAAAAAGACTAGGACGTCTTGCTAGAGCACTTAACATGAACATTATTGGATATGATGTAGTTCCAATAGATGAAGAATTTTCAAGTGAAGTTGGATTAATGAAAGCAGATTTGGGAACTTTACTTGCAAGCTCTGATTATGTATCATTACATGTTCCATTATTAGACAGCACTAAACATTTGATTAATGCTGAAAAAATGAGTACAATGAAAAATACTTCTCGTATAATCAATACCTCTAGAGGTGGTGTAATAGACGAGGATGCACTGTATGAATTTCTAAAGGATGGAAAACTGGGTGGTGCTGCATTGGATGTATTTGAGGTTGAACCAGCCACTTCAAACAATCTGGCAACCTTACCGAACTTCATTTCTACGCCTCACATGGGCGCTCAGACAAAAGAAGCTCAGTCTTTAGCTGCAAATGTTATAGCAGAAAAGATAATACAAATCCTTAGAGGCGTTACTTAGGATTGAAACTAAAGACTGTATACATAACCGCACTTATTTTCTCAATTATGATTCCATCAGCATTTGCTGATACTGTTTCAACTGAAATTGATAGCACCAATTATGATATTGTTTACACTGGAAATAATGTAGTTTTGAAATCTGCTACTGCTGACCTTGATTTCATATCATTGATTTTTGATACAGAAGTATCTGGTTCTGATGGTGATGTATCTATAACATTCCAAAGAGACTTTTTTGATGCAAAACTTGGATACTCTGACGATGATTTCTTTATTTTATCTGATGGGGATGAAATTGAATTTACAGAAGTAAAAACCGATGAATCTAGAACTTTGTCATTTTCACTTTCTGCAGGAACTGAAGAAATAGAAATTATTGGAACAATTCTTGCAAACAATTCATTTTTGATAGAACAAGAACAACAAGCCCAAGATTCAGCAGCACAAGCACAAGCTGATGCAGACGCAGCAGCACAAGCACAAGCTGATGCAGACGCAGCAGCACAAGCACAAGCTGATGCAGACGCAGCAGCACAAGCACAAGCTGATGCAGATGCAGCAGCAAAAAATGCTGAAGAGGAAAAACTTGATAAATTAATGAATGCATGTGGTGATGGAACTGTTTACGAAAACGGTGAATGTGTTTTATCTGCTATGGAAAAAAATGCATCTGATATGAGAACTGGTCCTCTTATTTACTCTGTAGTAATTGGAATGTCAATTGGAATTGTGATTATGATGATTTTATGGGGAATTGGAAAGAAAAGTCATAAAGTTTTATCTGATGATGATTCCTGATCAAATGATTTTTGATCAATTGGAATTTTAATTACTTTTTCATTAATTAAAAATTGTAATGCGTCGCCATAAACTGTATCTGGGATTTGATTATTTACCCACCATCCAGTTGTCATTTTAAACCAACTTGGTACTTGTAATTCTTTACTTGGGTTGGCATTGAAAATAATGTCCTCATCAATTAAAAACTGAATAGCTTTTGCAAACTCATCATTTTTTGCTTGTCCACTTACCCAAATTTTTGATACATCTTTTATCCAATATGGAATACCAATTGTTCCATCATTAACTATTGTAAATGATGTAATTGATGTAGCACCAGAATACTGTAATTCTAATTCATAGGTACCCTCACTCCAAATGACACTATCAAATGCAAATGGAGCAATTATTCTTGATTCCTCTTGTGAAATTGGTATTGATAATAATTGACTTTTATTTCCGTTTGTATTTGTGATAAAAATAATTGCGTCTTCTCCTGTTATTTCTGAGACAATTATTGTGTAATCTAATTTCTCTCCATAATTGTAATTCGGAGATGAAATTACTATCTCAATATTTTGTACATTCTGAGCATAAGCACTACTTGAGAAAATAATACTTGCAGTTAGAATCAGCAGTAAATATTGTCTCATACTCTGTCTTATTTTCAACATAATATAATGAATTTTGCATTTTTCTCTCATAGGATTATTAAGGGGATTTTTTTCTATGAATCTATGACAATTAGTCAAGATAGTGTATGGTACAAAATGTGGAAAGAAAATTCAATTGTACTAAGAGAGCGTGCTATTGCATGGAGAAAAGAAGATGCAGTTACACGTATTGAAAGACCTAGTAGATTATTACGTGCAAGACGACTTGGCTACAAAGCAAAACAAGGAATTGTTGTAATTAGAATGAGAGTTGGAACAGGAGGAATGAGACGTCAAAGACCACGTGGTGGAAGACGTCCAAAACATCTAGGTGTCACTAGAATTAAACAAGATGACAGTATGAGAGTTGTCGCAAATAGACGTGTACTTGAGAGATATCCAAATATGAAATTTTTAGGTTCTTATTTTCTATACAAAGATGGTAAACATTATTGGTATGAGGTAATTTTGGCAGATCCATCACATCCAAGTATCGCAAAAGATAAAGAATTAAGAAAAAGAGTAATTTCTGCTACTGCATGATAAAAAAATTATTAATTTTATTACTAGTACTATCAATATCTGTTCCATTTGCAGATGCTGTTCCGTTATCTGACAAAACTGGTCTTAAATTCACACTTCCTGTAAAAACTGATGGTCATTCATTTGTAGTTGAAGCTACTGGAAATCTAGATGTGTCTAGTCATGATTTTGATAAAGAAAAAAAATCAATTATATTATTTGTTATGAGCTCTTTAGAAAATAATTCATTAGAAGTTAGTTTTCCTAATGAATTGATTGGTGGTGATTATTCTATATTTATTGACGGTGAAAATTTTGTTCCAGAATTAAAGACAGGTAGTACAACAACTCTTGTAACGATGGACTTTCCAGGAATAGGGAAACACAAAATAGAAATATTTGGTACAACCTACCTTGATACTTTTAACATTCGAGATGTAATTGATTATAAAATATCTGATGGCTATGTTGATGATATATCAGAAAACCAATCAAACAATTCGTTAATTTTCACATTATTTGATCCTGGTGATACTGGAATATTGTCATTGACATTATCTAATGATGTAATAACACCTTTTGATGATGGTTCATTCATTGTATTGATTGATGATATAGAATCTGATTACATTATTGAAGAAGGTTTACTCATGATACCATTTAATTCTAATAATGAAAAAATTGAAATTTTTGGAACTTATGTAGTTCCTGAATTTTATGAAATTGCACCATTAGTTCTTGCAACATCTTTTATTGGTTTGATAGTTTTGAGAAAATACAAAAAATTATTCGTTTAGTAATTTTTGAACCATAGAGTCTAAGCCTGCAGCTTGACCAAATGAAACATCACGTAAAATTCCTTTTCTATCCACTAGAATTGTAGATGGTGTACCTTGTAACGAGTACATATCAAATGTTTCAGCAGAATATTCTTTTGCTTTAAAATAATCTTTCACTCTACCAAAAATCTGTTGTTTATAATCTTCAGGCTGTGAATCAAAATCAGGAAGTTGATTTTTGATAAATGCGGTCATTTTCTCTCTTGATGGTTCACCTGCTTCTTTTACTAGAGAATCCATTGCTACTGGATATGGAATTTTGAATTGAAGTTTTCCATCATTTAATTGACCATACTGTGACAGTGCTTGTTTTGTATCTCCTACCACTTCGCCTGTTGTAAGCAACATTTCTAAATTTTCTAGTGTATTTTTATCATAATCCTCAAAAGCAGTTGCCACACCAAATACAGTTAGACCTTCTTCTTTGTATTTCTGATAAATGTTAATTATTTCTGGCATTGAATACATGAAACATCCAGGACAATTTACTTGAAAGACCTCAACTAACTTTACATTATCTCCTTCTTTGTCAAAGTTTGTTTCCATTCCTTGAACCCATTTTCCCAATTTGAGATTAGGTGCTTTTTCTCCAATCGCTACCATAAACTTTGAATTTTAGATTTCCATTAAAAAGATAACTGACATTTTAAAAAAAAGGAATTAAAAAGGAGGGTAAAATCATGCATTCATGGACGCAGTACCACAATCAAGAATTGATTTGTTTGCAGAAATGGAATCTCATTATGAAACACAAGATACTGATTATTTTGTTAAATTATTAGATGATGATGATTATGTTGTAAGGTGTAGAGCAACTTGTATTCTGGTCGATTTAGGTGGTGAGGATAAAGTCCAACATGTAGCCAAAGTTCTAAAACATGATTCTAATGAACTTGTTAGACATGAGGCTGCATTTTCACTAGGCCAAATGGGGTACAGCAGTGGAATTGAACCACTAGAAGATGCAACTGCAAATGATCCTAGCATGTTTGTTAGACATGAGGCAGCAGTTGCATTAGGAGTTGTTGGTTCTAGAGGTGAGCCAAAAGTCTTAGAAGATGCACTAAATGATCCTGAAGAATCTGTTAGACATTCTGCAGTAGTTGCACTATCTAATCTAGAATTCATGAAAACATTGTGCAAAAATGAAAAATTTGCTAAACTTACTGGCGGTTAAAGCGGATTAACTATTGTACCATTAATTCCGGATTCAAACTTGTAAATATTCTCTACAGATGAATCTTCAAAAATTTCTGCATCATGAGATATTATAATAAATTGCATTGAAGATTCTTCACCTCTAATACTTGCTAGTTGAGATAATACTCCAACTAATGATTTTCTTCGTTCACTATCGAGATGTGTTGTAGGCTCATCTAATATCATAAAATTGAGATTTGAGGCGCCTAAGAGATGTGCCATTCCTAATCTTAATGACAAAGCAATACTTACTTGTTCTCCTCCACTAAGTGATTCTAATTCTAACATTGTTGATCTAGCATAGCATGTAATGTTCACATCTCGTGTTTTCTGGGAAAGTGAAATTCTCTGAATCTTTGTATTCAATTTCTCCAAATATTCTGATGCTTTTTCAGAAATTATATCTAATGCCCATGAACGTAAACTCTTTGCAACTGGTCCATCTATACTGTAAACATTTTTTTGTATATTCTCTAATTTTGTGATGTATTTTCTAACTTTGTATAATTCATCTAATGAAATCTTATTTTTTTCAATATGTTTTTCTGCATTTTCTATTCTGTTAGATATTGCACCAAACTCTTGATCAATCTGACGTAATCTGTCACGATTTTGGATCAAATTTTTCTTCTTTACAGAAAATTCTTCTTGATTAAATCCACTAGTAGTCTTTTCAATTTGTAAAATTTTCTCATATTTCATTTTTGCATGTGCATCAATTGATGATGCTTCTAAAAGCTGACCTGAATTAATTGTAATTGGTATATCTTTAATTTTTTTTATTTTCTCTTTGATTGTTGCAGCAATTTTCTCTAATTCTGTCTCAGTTGAAATATTATGTGTTTTTAATTTAATATCTGCATTTTCAGCATCTCTAAGTTCATCATTTATTTCTTCAATTGAATTTTCTAACTCTACTTGTTTTTCTTTTGTTTGTAAAATTTTTCTGTTAAGTGTCTTAATTTCCTCTTCCAAATGCTCTTTTTGAAATAATGGATTCAAATGATCAACCTTGGAATCACAAACTGGACATTTTCCATCCTTTAACTCTAATTGATTTGCTAATTCTCCTTGTTCTTCAAAACGAATTTTCTTTTTCTCAAATTCAACTAATTCTTTTGTAATTGTCTGTAATTCTTCTTCAAGTTTGAATAATTTGCCTTCTATTTCTCCTCTTTTACTAACAATTGAAAAACATCCCTTACATTCGTTAACTTTTCTTTCTTCTTCCATCACTTCTCTTTGAATTTTTTTAATTGCATCTTTTGCATATGATACTAATTCTTCTTTTTGATCCTCTAATTCTCTTAATTGTATTTCTTTAACACTGTCTTTTTCAACTTCTTGTTGAATTTTTTCTATATTTGCCTCTCTAACTTTTTTCTCCTCTTCTAATTTCTTCATCATTGGTTTTGAATTAGTTATTTCATTTTGAAATTCATCCATTCTATTTTCTAATAGTTCAATTTGTGTATCATCAAAACCATGTTTTGTTTGAATATCTCTTCTAAATTCTTTCAAAACTTCTTTCATAGATTCTACTGCTACATCTAATCTATCAATTCCAATGATAGTATTCAATAATTCTTTGAATTCCTTTGGTTTTGCTTTTATGATTGCATTTAGTTCTCCCTGCTGAACTATTGAAGCAATTTTTAATTTTTCAAAATTTATTCCTAATACTTTTTCAACTTCTTCTGTCATGGATTCGCCAAATTGTTTCCTTTCTCCTTCTGCAATAGGGATAAATTCTTCACCATTTTTTTCTAAAAATTGTGCAGTTAACGTTCCTTTGGCATCAATTTGTCTAACTGTTCTGTAATTTTTTCCATTTGCAGAAAAATCTACTTTAACTAATGATTTGTTTGCCCCTCTTCTTATCAAACTTTTGTTGTTTTTTCTCATATGTGTTCCAAATAGTGAAAATGTTATTGCATCAATTATACTTGATTTTCCTGCTCCATTTTGTCCAACGAATACTGTTGCATCATTACTAAAATCTAACTTTGTGTCATGATGTGCTAAGAAATCTATTAGTTCGATACTATGAATCATTTTCTTCCTCCGAAAAATTACTAAAATTTTCTATAACCACTTGTGTTGCACTATCTACTTGTCTTGTTGATAATAATGGCAACAATTCATTTATTGCAATATGTGCTAATTTTTCTGATTTCAAAGCATTTACTGCAAGTTTGAATAATTCTTGATCAATTTGTGCTGGTCTGTTTAACAATACGGATGATTCGTCATCCTCTTTGGATAATTCCCATGAAAAATGCAATGAATTTGAGGCTAAATCTGTAAATTTACTCTCTATAAGATCTCGTTCTAAATTATCTCCTTTGATTTTTATTTTTATTATTGGTTTTTTTTCTAATTTTGAAATCTTTTCATTTAATTCTTGAATTTCTGAATCTATTTTTTCAAATTCTATTTTTTCTATAATTTGTAATCTTGTATCAAGTTTTTTCCATTCAGGTTTTGCATCAGTTTCTGAAATATCAACTTCAAAAAATCCTTTTTCTACATCTCCTTGATTTGATGTCATATCTGTGGAACCTGGATATGCTAGCGGTCCTTTTAGATGCTCATACTGTTTTAGGAATTTATCGTGTAGGTGACCCATTGCATAATATGTGAAATTTTTTGGAAGATCAGTAGAATTTATCTCTCCAGCAAATTTGTTTACTTCGGTAATCCCCTGGTGTAAAACTAAAATTTTATGTCCGTCATGTTTACTTGCTAGTGATTCTATTTTTGAAAATTTCTCTTCTAACCCATCCATCTCATTTTTTCTAATCTTATCCAGACCTACAATCATTACATTTTTGTAATATACCGGCTCCTCTCTTCCAATATATTTTGAAAATTCTAAATTATGATAGACATACGGAATTGGAGTAGTACGAACCCTGCTAATATCATGCTCACCTAAGACAAAAAATGATTCAATTTCATTTTGTTTTAATCTCTTTAGTGCATTTGCCATTTGCAAAATTGCAGTACCACTTGGAGTTGGTGTATGAAAAATATCTCCTGCAAAAATTACAAAATCAACTTTATCTTTTATTGAAATATCAATTGCTTGATTAAATGAATTATAGATATCTTGTTCTCTTTCTTCTAATCCATATTGGACTAATCCAAGATGTGTATCTGAAATATGGGAAAATTTCATTTTAATCTAATAACAAGTCTTTTTGTACTGTTCCTTGAGCTTGTGCCTTGTTTTCATTTTCAAACTTTTTTGCAATAGTCCACTGATCAACAGCATTTTGATCTGAACCAATCACTTTACCTTTCATCTCATCAATGTGAATTATTGCTGGTAAGTTAACCCATTGACCTACCAATACGGCATCACCAACATTCAATGATGTTAATTGAGCAATCAAATCCCTACTAATTGATTCTGATGCAGATGCAATCTGATGTTGGTCATCTTCTTGAACCATCTTCATTACAGCCAAAGAGCCCATTTGACTGAGAATACTAGGCTCAATATTCCGTGGTCTTTGTGAAACTACGCACAATCCTAATCCAAATTTACGTCCTTCTCTTGCAATTTTTGTTGCCCAGTATTTTGCTCTGGCATCTTCTCCTTTTGGAATGAAAACATGAGCTTCTTCAATAATTACAAAAATTGGACTGTTGAACATGTAACTTTTCTTTGATTTACTCTTTGCACTTTTTGCATTGCTTGCTGCTTTTCTATCATTAAGTAATTCTTGAAGATAGTAACCTAGCGCAACATTTGCTTGTTTATCACTAAACTCTGAAACATTTAGAATGTTTAATCTTCCTTCTTTGATTAATCCTACAGGATATACCAT
>Ga0208764_10000040_pt1 | contig 62770 bp, 72 predicted proteins | sample ETNtaG_18_FD_185762 | JGI IMG/M metagenome (GOLD analysis project Ga0208764, IMG submission 185762) | Marine microbial and viral communities from oxygen minimum zone, Eastern Pacific Ocean - ETNP201302SV91 (SPAdes) (version 2) | ecosystem: Environmental > Aquatic > Marine > Oceanic ... | reverse complement strand
AAGACACAACAATGGAGATTGTTACGTTATTTAGATTCTATACTCTTAGGATTATATAAAAAAAATTCCAATATAAGATATTCTCAATATAATTTGTCATGGCCATTGCTTAACAGATTACGTTGGGACGGTTCAAAAATTAAAGCTATTACAATGTTATTAGCAAACAAAATGCATGTATCTTCTAGTATTTTTGCAACATTTTATTTTCCATATATGCTCTTTTGTATAAAAAATAATTATTTTGAATTAGACATTGAAGAGACATTTAATGAATTGATAGAAAAGGAAATTGAATTGTTAAAATGAGTTGGCGAAAAATATCAATGAAATTTGATGGAACCTGTATTGTATGTAATGAAAAAATTAAGGTAAATGAGATTGGTTTGTGGTCTAAAGGATTGGGTGTGAAACATGAAAAATGTGCTGAAATAAATGAACTTAATTGTATTATATGTGATGGACCTGCAGGCTGTGTTACTTGTGAATTTCAGGAAGATTGCAATCGATCATTAGTTTCTCAGATGTGTATTTGTAAAAAATGTGAACAAAAAACATCTATTTTTGAAATATATCAAGAATCCATCAAAAAGAAATTCCCTAGACTAAACTTACCTTAAATTAATATATGATTGAACTGAGTTTATTCGCAGGGAATGCATTCAAATAAAATTAATGAGTTTCTAGAAAAAAAGAAATCTGCTACACAGGGGGGCGGTCAAGATCGCATTAAAGCTCAACATGATAAAGGGAAATTAACTGCAAGAGAAAGAATCAACCTTTTGCTTGATGAAGGTAGTTTTGTTGAAATTGATGCATTAACAACTCATCATTACCATGAATATGAAATGCAGAAAAAGAAGTTTTACAATGATGGTGTAGTTGGTGGATATGGAACTATCCATAATCGTCAGGTCTATGTATTTGCATATGATTTTACAATTCTTGGTGGAACACTTAGTCAAATGGGAGCCAAAAAAATTACTAAATTAATGGATCATGCAACAAGAAATGGTTGTCCTATTGTTGGCATTGCTGATTCAGGTGGTGCACGAATTCAAGAGGGAATTCTTAGCCTTGATGGATTTGCAGATATTTTTTATCATAATGAACTGGCATCAGGTGTAGTTCCACAAATCACTGCAAGTATTGGACCTTCTGCGGGTGGTGCAGTTTATTCACCTGCAATGACTGATTTTGTAATAATGGTTGATAAGGCTGCAACAATGTTTGTAACAGGACCTGATGTTGTTAAGACAGTTCTTGGTGAAGAGGTTTCATTTGATGAACTAGGTGGTGCAATGACTCATGGCACAAAAAGTGGTGTAGCACATTTTGTTGCACAAAATGAATACGAATGTATGGATTACATCAAAACATTACTTTCTTACATTCCACAAAATAGTACCGAAGAACCTCCAAAAATTCAAAGTGATGATGATCCTAACAGATTAGATCATAATTTAATTAATCTGAAACCTGAAGATTCCTTAAAACCTTATGACATAAAACCAGTTATTTTATCAATTCTTGACAACAATAATTTTTTTGAGATACATGAACTATTTGCACAAAATATAGTTGTTGGATTTGGAAGAATGAATGGAAGAACAGTTGGAATTGTTGCAAATCAACCAATGTATCTTGCAGGTGCACTAGATATTGATTCATCAAATAAAGCATCACGATTCATACGTTTTTGTGATTGTTATGGAATTCCAATTATAACTTTAGTTGATACACCTGGTTACATGCCAGGTACAAACCAAGAACATAATGGAATTATTAGACATGGCAGTAAATTATTATATTCTTATTGTGAAGCAACTGTTCCAAAAATTACAATTGTAATCGGTAAAGCTTATGGTGGTGCGTATATTGCAATGGGAAGTAAAAATCTAAGAACAGATATTAATTATGCTTGGCCAACTGCACAGATTGCAGTTTTGGGTTCAGAGGGTGCTGTGAAAATTATGAATAGAAAGGAATTAGCAAACTCAGATGATCCAGAAGCCCTAAAAAAACAACTTGTCGATGAATTTACTGAGAAATTTGCTAATCCATATGTTGCAGCATCACACGGTACTATTGATACTGTAATAGATCCAGCAGAAACCCGCCCAATGTTAATTAAAGCCTTAGAAATGCTCTCTAATAAGCGAGACAAACAATTGCCTCGTAAACACGGTAATATCAACTTGTGATAAAAAATGATTGAAAAAGTACTAATTGCTAATAGAGGTGAAATTGCACTACGTGTAATTAAGACATGCAAGGCGTTAGGAATTAAAACTGTTGCAGTATTTTCTGACGAAGATAGAAACTCACTTCATGTAAAAAACGCAACAGAATCTTATCACATTGGAGAGGCTGCACCTGCAAAAAGTTATCTAAACCAAGAAAAAATTCTTGATGTAATGTTATCATCTGGGGCAGATGCTGTACATCCTGGTTATGGTTTCCTTTCAGAAAATGATGACTTTGCACGATTATGTGAAAAGAACAAAATTAATTTTATTGGACCTGCTGCAGATTCAATGAATCTTTGTGGAGATAAGATGCGTTGTAAAGAAGCAATGCTCAAAGCTGAAGTTCCAACCGTACCTGGAAGTCCAGGACTAGTATCTGACGCAGATGAAGCAGAAAAAATTGCAAATGAAATTGGCTATCCTGTACTTTTGAAATCCGTTTATGGTGGCGGAGGTCGTGGAATTAGATTAGTTACTAATGATAAAGAACTACAAGAAGGTTTTGAAACAGTGACATCTGAATCTATAGCTGCTGTTGGAAAATCTGCAATCATTGTTGAAAAATTCCTAGAAAAAACAAGACATATTGAATATCAAATGTGTAGAGATCATCATGGTAATGCAGTACATCTCTTTGAGAGAGAATGTTCCATTCAAAGACGAAATCAGAAACTAATTGAACAAACCCCATCTCCTGTAGTAGATGAAGCTAAAAGAAAGGAAATCGGTGAATTAGTTGTTAAAGCAGCCGAAGCTGTTGATTATACTAACTTAGGTACTGCAGAATTCTTGAGAGCCGACAGTGGAGAATTTTATTTCATAGAAATTAATGCAAGATTGCAGGTAGAACACCCAATCTCTGAAATGGTATCTGGATTAGACTTTGTTAAACTTCAGCTAGATATTGCAAATGGGGAACCATTACCATTCAAACAAAGTGATCTTAAGATGAATGGGTATGCTATTGAATGTAGAATTAATGCAGAAGATACTTTCTTAGATTTTGCACCATCAACGGGTCCTGTTCCAGACGTTACAATTCCTTCAGGACCAAGTGTTAGATGTGACACATATTTGTATCCTGGATGTACTGTATCACCATTTTATGATTCATTAATGGCTAAACTTGTTACATGGGGGCAGACATTTGAGGAATCAAGATTAAGAATGCTTAGTGCATTAAACGACTTTTACATTCAAGGTGTTGAGACTTCAATTCCACTTTACAAAACAATTCTGAAAACAGATGAATACAAAAATGGTCAGTTAACAACTGATTTTTTGAAAAGATATGATATGATAAATAGACTAAAAGAAGATATTAAAAATGAAATAATGGAAAAACAATTACCTGCAACTGCAGCAGCTATTATGTATTCTGAGTTTTTTCAGAGTAAAGTACAATCATCAAATGGAACAAATTCCAATTGGAAAACTAATGGATAGATAAAAATGGATTTTAAAGTAGAAAATATTGAAGAAATTTTTAATGGAGAGATTATTAAGAAACTTTCAAGTAATGAATATCTAATTAGAATTCAAGATAAAGAACATCAACTTCAGATTCTAAATATTAATTCTAATAAAATGGAGTTTGTACTAGATAATCAATTTCATAGTGTAAGATATGTAGAGAATCAAACTGCTGAAATGAAAATAATACTTGATGGTACATTAATTACAATTAACATGCACTCGCATCTTGATGAAATTGTCTATAAGAATTCTGGTGGTGCAGATACTGGTAATGCACAAATAAATTTACGTAGTCAGATTCCTGGTAAAGTTGTATCAATTAATTTTAGTGAAGGAAGTGAAGTTAAGAAAGATGATGTAGTTTGTGTTCTTGAATCTATGAAAATGCAGGTTTCAATTAAATCACATAAAGATGGTAAAATTAAAAGTGTAAAAATCAAAGAAGGAAACTCTGTAAACAAAAATGATATTATTGCAGAAATAGAATAACTAATTTGATTTTAAAACTTGCATAATTTCGTCGTAATTTGGTTCCTTTAATGGATCATCAACAACCCATTTCCAAATTACTTTATGTTCATTATCTAAAATGAATACTGATCGTTTTGCAGCATTGTAGTTTTTTACATGGAGTAAATCTGGTAATAACACATCATAATCTCGTATAGTTTTACTTTCATAGTCACCCAAAACTGGAAAATTATAATTATTTTTTTCTGCAAATGCCTTATTTGCAAATGGTCCATCATTACTAATTGCAATTACTTGTGCACCAAGTTCAGAAATTTCATTCCATTTATCCCTAAATGTGCATAATTCAACTTCACATACAGGGGAGCTTGCCGCCACAAAAAATGAAATAACCACTTTTTTACCTTTAAATTCATCTAAAGTTCGAAACTTTAATTCTGTATCAACTAATTCAAATTCAGGTGCTTTATCACCAATATTTACTGCCATAGATATTGTCAATTTTTGGCATATATCAATTATTAACACTTTAAAAAATTTTGATCGAAAATAATCTACATAGCTTTATATTTTCTGCGAATGGAGTCGTGCTAACTTGGTTGGCGAAAGTGTGGCATCTTATAGTAATGTTTTACTCATGTTTGGATTTGCAGTTGTTGCAATTGCACCGGCATTATTGATTTCAAGAATGATTTCACCAGAAAATAAGAAAAGACCGAATCCAGTAAAAACACTTCCAATGGAGTGTGGGCAGGTTCCATCAGGAGCTGGCCGAACTCACTTTATGATGCAGTATTATGCATATGTTCTAATGTTTGTGATTTTTGATGTTATGGCAATTTTCTTGTATGCATGGGGAAGTACAATTTTGAATATGGAACGTACTGCAACTTTGCCAATTATTGCATTTTTAGGAATTATGTTTGCTGCAATGGCATTCGCATTATATCAATCAAAGAGGAGAGAGATTTGGTAATTCTATATAGAACTAAACAGTATGTACAAGGTAAGGGACAAAGTTGTTAAAAGAACTAATTACACCACAAAATGCTAATGTCTTTGTTGGCAAGCTTGGCGACATTCTATACAAAGCAGTTGATAAGCCACTTGGTATGGCAATTAACTGGGGACGTATGTGGTCATTATGGCCAGTGCACATTGAAACTGCATGTTGTAGTGTTGAATTTGGTGCAGCCTCAAGTCCTAGATACGACGTTGAAAGATTTGGAATAATCGAAGCTTTTGGTTCACTTCGTCAATGTGATCTAGTCGTAGTACAAGGAACTATCACAAGAAAAATGGCACCACGTCTAAGATTGGTATATGATCAAATGCCAGATCCAAAATATGTTATAGCAATGGGAGCATGTGCAATAACTGGTGGATTATATTTTGATTCATATAATGTGTTACCAGGAATTGACGGTATATTGCCTGTTGATGTATATGTTCCTGGTTGTCCACCTAGACCTGAAACCTTGATACAAGGATGCATGTTACTTCAAGAAAAAATCAAAAGAATGAAGGCTAGATAGGTTTAACAGAAATGAGTTCTACTGATTCAAATAATAGCACATCTAAAGCAGATGATAAAAAAATCCCACCAAAACCTTCTGCAGAAAAACCAGCACCACCAAAACCTTCTGCAGAAAAACCAGCACCACCAAAACCTTCTGCAGAAAAACCAGCACCACCAAAACCTTCTGCAGAAAAACCAGCACCACCAAAACCAGAAGAAACACTTCCAGCTTTCGAAAAAGATCTAACCGATAGAATTGCTAATCAATTTAGTGATGATGTAGAAATAGGTTATGTTAAAGAAAATCGAACAAGAATTAATGTAAAGAAAGAAAAAATTTTAGATGTTGCCAAATTTATTAAAGAACAAACTCCATTTGATCATGCAGAATCTGTATCAGGAGTGGATTATCCAGAAGATAAAGAGATTGAAGTTGTATATCACTTGGCATCTTATACAGATAATAGATATGCAAAACAAATTCTAGCCCTATCCACTAGAGCTCCAAGAGAAGAAGATCCTAATCCTGGAAACGATTCTACTAAACTACCAAGTTTAAGAGATGTTTTCTATAGTGTTGAATTTCATGAAAGAGAATGCTTTGAAATGCTAGGTGTTTACTTTGATGGTCATCCAGATAATAGAAGATTATTGCTTCCTGAAGATTGGGCAGATCTTCCACCACTTCGTAAAGACTTTAGGAATAAGGGTAGATAATCATGCCTGAACAAATATCTGATAACCAAGCAGAACAATTGCCACCAGGACTTCAAATTGATAAAGTCGATGATAGAATAATGACACTAAATGTAGGACCACAACATCCTGGTTCTGGTCATATGAGAATAATAGTTAAAATTGATGGTGATTACATAGTCGATGCAGATCCTGATCCTGGCTATGTCCATAGAGGTGAAGAGAAGATGGCAGAAAATAGAAATTACATAACAAATATTCCTCACTTAGAACGTCCTGTTATCCATGATTCATGTAATATTTTATATCCATATGTCTTAGGAGTTGAAGATATTGTAGGAATAGAAGTTCCTGAGCGTGCTAAATATGTTAGAGTTATTGCTGCTGAATTGAATAGATGTGTTTACATTCAATATTGGCTGGCAATTTATGGTATATTTCTTGGACACTCAACAATGTTCATGTGGCCTGCAGGTGATAGAGAACTTATGATTGATCTATTAGAAAAGATGACAGGTGCTAGAGTAACTCATTCATATTTTATTCCAGGTGGAGTAAGAAATGATCTTCCAGCAAATTTTGAGGATGTATGTTTAAGACAAGTAAATTATTTTGAAAAACGAATTAAAGAATATGCAGATATATTTTACGATAATCCAATTCTTAAAGCAAGAACAGAAGATACAGGTGTTCTTTCAGCTCAAGATGCAATTAGACTTGGAACTACTGGTTCTGTATTACGTGCTAGTGGTATTGATTATGATGTAAGAATAAAGGAACCGTATGATGTCTATGACGAATTGGATGTTCATACAAACGTTCTAAAAGATGGAGATTCTTATGCTCGTTCAAAAGTTCCTTGGTTAGATATGTTAGAAAGCTGTAATATTATTAGACAAGCACTTGAAAAAATACCAAAATCAGGTTCTGTTAGAACAAAATTAAAACCAAATCCAAAAGGTGGAGTTAATGAAGTATATCGTAGAGTTGAATCTGGAAGAGGTTCAGCTGGAATGCATATTATTTCAAATGGTAAACCTGAACCATATAGAGTAAAAATCAGTCCAGGTTCATTTAGAAATCTAATTGCATTACCATACTTACTAAAAGGTGAAAAACTAGGTAACATGCCAGCTGTATATTGGAGTTTAAATTATTGGCCTGTGGAGGCGGATCGATAAATGTCAGTTATCGCACCAAAGTTTCGTCTAGCATATTTCCTTAAAGGAGCAATTGATGATCTTTTTTGGGCAATTATTTTAGTAACACTAATTGGAATTCCAGCAATTCAAATTGGACTATTTTATGGTAGTCTACCTGTTATTGAAGGAGAATTAGTTACTGCATTTCTAGCATTCACATTAATTTTCCATCCAGAAATGGCTATACCTTTAATCAAATCATTACTTTATAGTGATTTATTTAGAATTGCAGCGTTTCCAGGATTTGGTTTTGCTGCATTAATTGCAGCTGGTACAATTTTTGTAGAAAGAAAAATGCTTGCAAAATTACAATTAAGAGTTGGTCCATTTTATTGTGGAAAAATAGAGGGCATATTACAACTTGCAGGAGATGGTTTAAAATTAATCTCAAAAGAAATTATCATACCTGCAAAAGCTGATAAACCAATTTTTTGGGTTGCACCAGTTTTGTTTGTAGCTACTGCTGCAGCATTTGTTTCATTAATTCCAGTTGCACCAGGTGGCTGGGTTGTTGCAGATTTGGATGTTGGTTTGTTAGCAGTATTTGCAGTAATTGGATTTTTTCCAATTATCACAGTTCTTTCTGCATGGTCAGCAAATAGCAAATATCCATTCATTGGTGGAATCAGAGCACTTCATCAAATGGTGTCTTTTGAAATACCATTAATTCTTTCACTGCTTGGGGTTGTAATTCTAACAGGAACATTAAATCTTAGTGAAATTGTTGAATCTCAAAGTAGTTTTCCATGGATTATCTTTATGCCGATTGGTGCTATTGTATTTTTTACTGCAATGCTAGCAGAATTAGAAAGAATTCCATTTGATTTACCAGAAGCTGAAAGTGAAATTGTTGCAGGTTGGTTAACAGAATTTTCAGGAATGATGTATGGATTAGTGCAACTTGGTTCATATGTAAAATTATACGCATTTGCAGCTTTGTTTGTAGTAATTTTCTTAGGTGGATGGACAGGTCCTGTATTCTGGCCTCCTTTAGATGAGGAGATAATTACTACTGGTCTTGAAATTACAAGCTATACTGGTGATGTATTTCTTACAGTCGCAACTCCTGGGTTACCATTATTTGATGCAGATCCAAATGAATGGATTCTACAAAAGCAGGGAGATTTAATGTATACTAGCGGGCAGCTTTTGATTAGTGGAGTAATCTGGTTTGTTCTAAAAACTGTTGCTGTAATATTCTTTATTTTACTACCTCGTGGTGTTTTTCCAAGAATTAGAATTGATATGTTACTTCACATTGGTTGGTACAAGCTAATTGGTTTGTCATTTGTTAACATCTTTATTGCATTGGGATTGTTATATGCTGGAATATTAGGACCTGGAGGTATATTCTAATGGGTACAGCTACTGGAATAATCAAAGCATTAAATTCTGGTGTAAAACATCTTGCTGTAAAACGTTTTACACTAAGATATCCAGAACAAAAACTCAAACTTGTAGGTGACGGTTATCAATTTGATCCAACTACAGGTGTAGGTATTGCAGGTTACAAAGGTAGACACATGTTGTTTCATGATCACTGTACTGGTTGTAATCTTTGTTCAATTGCATGTGAGGGTGTTGCAGAAGCAATAGCTATGGTCAAAGTTCCAAACACTTGGAAACATAATAAAAAAGCTATAATGCCACAGATAGACTATGGTAAATGTGTATTTTGTGGTCTTTGTGTAGATGCTTGTCCTTTCTATGCACTTTACATGTCGAATGATTATGAATTATCATCTTTCACAAAAGAGGGATTAATCTATACGCCACAACAATTACAAGTAAAGCCAAGTGTACAGCAAGACGCCGAGATTGTCATTGATGATAGAGGTGCAACACATGGCTGATGCTTTATTTCTCGCACTATCTGTTTTAACAATTGGAGCTGCAATAGCAGCACTAGAACTTCGTTCATTAATTTATGGCTCAATTGCATTAATGGGCACATTAGGAGGAATTGCAGGATTCTTCATATTATTAGATTCACCATTTGTTGCAATGTTTCAAATTGCAGTCTATGTTGGTTCAATTGCAGTATTAATTTTGTTTACAGTAATGCTTGTGAAAAGAGAATTAATCTTCAAGAAAATTGAAGACCCCAAAAGAAAATTTGCAGGAATTGGCTTAATGTTAATTATAATGGTTGCATTGGGAGCAATAATTCTTGATTCTGGAGTAAAAACAATAACAACCGATTCTGAAGCTGTAGACTTTAGAGACATAGGTGTAGATTTTCTAACATATTATTGGCCAGCTTTAATCGCAATGGCTCTAATATTAGCAGGTTCTGTAATCGGTGCATTAGTTCTAGCAAGAAGGGAGGATACAATAGAAGATGAGCAACGAACTGATTGAATTTGTTTTAGTTTCCATTGCTCTTTTAGGCATTGGAATTTATGGATTATCTGTAAAAAGGAATGCAATACGAATGCTTTTTGCAGTTGAAATAATTGTTAATGCTGCAAATCTTAACTTAATCGCATTTGCAAGATTTATGCCTGAGGCTCATAGTGGTGGTCAAACATTTGCATTGTTTTCAATTGCAATTGCAGCAGCTGAAGTTGCAGTTGGACTTTCTTTAATCATTGTAGCTTATCGATTATACAAAAATATCGATATTGCAGACTTTAGGAGTTTGAAAGGATAATGGAGTTTGTTCTTTTACAGGCGGTATTTTTACCACTGTTATTATCACCGTTGGCTTACATTTTAGGTAGAAAGGTTGGAACTAATGCCGCAATGTGGTTTACATTTGGTTTATTATTATATTGTACAATAATAATAATTCAAGCAACATTAGGTGGTACATATGAAGAGCATTATCAATGGACTACACTATTTGGTGAGTTTGGATTTGTACTTGATGGATTAGCAGCTCCATTTGCAATAATTATTTATGTTCTATGTACAATACTTGCAATTTATTCAAAACCATATATGATTCACAAGTTTGAACATTTGTTTAAAGAACATTATCAACAAAATAGTGATGTCTCAGATACTCAAACAACAGCATTGATTGAATCATCTGCATTGAAAACTTACATCAATAATCAATCTGGATTATACTTTGCAATGTTTCTTGTCTTTGCAATGGGCATGCTTGGAACTGTGTTATCTACAAATTTGATTGAATTTTATATTTTCTTTGAAGTAATGTTAATTCCATCATTCTTTTTAATAGCATGGTATGGTGATGGTGCAAGACGTAGAATTGCACTAATGTTTTTTTTCTGGACTCATGTTGGTGCAGTTGTATTATTATTAGGATTTTTAGCAATTGGATTAAGCATTGGTAGTTTTGATTTTGTAGATATTGTAGAATCAGAAATTCCTGAAGATATTATTGTGATATCAGCAGTTGCAATAATTCTTGGATTAGGAGTTAAGCTTGCTGCATTCATATTTCATGTTTGGCTCCCATATGCACACGGTGCGGCACCAACTCCTATCAGTGCATTACTTTCTCCAGCAATGATTGGTATTGGTGCTTATGGAGTATTTCGACTTATAATTGAATTTTTACCACAAACTTATTCTGATTTATCAATCGTGCTCACAGTTTGGGGTGTTACGACAATGTTCTATGGAGGAGCAATGGCGCTCATGCAAGATGATTTGAAGCGATTACTTGCTTATTCTAGTATTAGCCAGATGGGATATCTTCTATTTGGATTAGGTTCGTTATCTGCATACGGTTTGGCAGGTGCTGAAATGATGTATGTTTCACATGCACTTGGAAAAGGACTTCTTTTCATGACTGCTGGTGTATTGATAGTACAAGTAGGAACACGAAGTATATCTAAACTCGGTGGTCTTGCAGGAAAAATGCCAATAACTGCTGTATGTGCTGTAATTGGTGCATTAACAATAATGGGAGTTCCACCAACTAGTGGTTTTATGGGAGAATGGATGTTATTTTACGGAGCATTAGAAACTGCAATTGAAGAAGGAAACGATTTAAGAAGTTTGATGGTTGCATTAGGTCTTGTTGCTACAGTGTTAACAATGTCGTATATGTTATGGATGATCAAGCGCGTGTTCTTTGGAAAACTTCCTGAAAATTTGGCAAATGTAAAGGATGGAAATTGGTATATGCTTGCACCAATGATGGTTCTGGCAGGATTTACAATGGTTGTAGGAATTTATCCAGATATTTTCTTGAGTAAGATTATGCCATATATGCAAGGAGTATTGGGGGTATAGATTATGTCTTATGATTTCTTTGGAATACCTGTAAATGAAATAAATGTCTGGCTGATCTGGATACTTCCATTTGCTGCAGCACTAATTATTCCAGCAGTTGGTAAGTTTTCAAAAATTACAACAGGTAGAGTTGCAATTGCATTTGGAGCAATGAGTGCGATTTCTGCAGCAACACTATTACCAATGGCATTAGAGGCTAATGAGATTCATCATCAAATAATGTGGATTGATACAATTGGTATCAAGGCCGGTGTTCTTGGTGATCCACTATCTATTATAATGGCAAATGTTGTTGGATGGATTTCATTCCTTATTTTGTGTTATAGTACAGGCTACATGAAAGGAGATAAGGACATTATGCGATTCTGGTTCTGGATGATGTTTTTCATTGGTTCAATGCAATTAATTGTATTATCTGATAATTTACTGCAAATATTCTTTGGTTGGGAAGGTGTAGGACTTGCATCTTATGCATTAATCAGTTTCTGGTATCGTGATAAAAAGAAAGATCATGTTGGTCAAGAAGGTAGATCTGCATTAGGAGTAATGGAATACTTTTCTCCAACACATGCTGGAATGAAGGCTTTCATAATGACTAAAGTTGGTGACATAATGATGCTGGCAGGCATGTTTTTGATCTTTGCATTTGCAGGTACATTTGGTCTAAGAGAATTATACACTGAAACTACTTGGGCAGTAAACATGTCTGCTCAAGGACTACTTGTTCCTGCATTTGTGCTATTATTTGGTGGTGCTATAGGAAAATCAGCACAATTCCCACTTAATGAATGGCTTTTAGAGGCAATGACTGGACCAACTGCAGTTTCAGCATTAATTCATGCTGCAACTATGGTAAAGGCTGGTGTATTTTTGGTTGCCAGATTAGGTCCATTAGTATTTGCATTGGCTGCGGCAGGAATTCTTGCAGATCAATTCTTTGAAATAATTGCTTGGGTTGGTGCAATTACGGCATTATTACTTGCTACACAAGGAATGGTAAATCCAGAAATTAAGAAAGTTTTAGCATATTCAACTGGATCCCAAATAGGCTACATGATGATGGCACTTGGTGTTGCAGGATTATCAACACAATATGTAGATGGATATACAGCTGGTTTCTTCCATTTAATTTCACATGCAATGTTTAAGGCATCATTGTTCATGGCAGCTGGTTCATTATTGCATGTTGTTGGTTCACGATTTATGACAGATATGGGCGGTCTTCGTAAACAGATGAAAAAAACTTATGCATTCATGTGGGCTGCAGGACTTGCATTAATGGGTGCACCATTTATTACAACAGGTTTCTGGAGTAAAGATGCAATATTTGCAGCAGTTTATGAATCTGGAAGTGGTTGGGCATTACCAATATTCATCATTGCAGTATTGACTGCAGTGATTACAGCATTCTATACAACAAGAATGTTGGGTATGGTCTTTTACGGAAAGAATAGTAAACATATTGAAAAAATGGAGAGTGAAGGACACCACATACATGAAGCACCAAAATCAATGTGGATTCCATATGGAATTTTAGCAGTACTAACAATTGGAATTGGTATCATGGGTCTTTCTGCAGAGGAAGGAATACATCATTTGTTTGGTGAGTACTTGGAACATTCATTTGGAATACATACTCCACATATAGAATCTGTGGATTCAATGCTACCTGAATTCTTGTCAGGATTAAATCCAATAGCTTTAGGTGCATCTCTTGTTGCATTTGCCACAGGATTTGGTTTAGGATATATTTTCTATATTGGTCGTTGGGTAGATCCTGTAAAATTCGTTAATTCAAATATTTTCTTCTATGGATTACACAAATTATTGCTAAATAGATGGTATCTTAACGCATTTGTTTACTGGGGATTTGTAACTGCACCATTATGGGCATCTAGAGCAATTTGGAGATACTTTGAACAAACCGCAATAGATAAAGGAATGAATATTGGTTTTGAACGTGCAGTAGGTTGGAGTGCTAAAGTAGTACAAAGAACTCAAACTGGTGTCGCACAATCTTATCTTTACGTATTTGGAGCAGGAATACTGTTTGTAGTCCTGATATTATTACTGTAGGTGATATGAATGATTGAAATAACTTCTACTCCAATCGTACTAATGATTATTCTTGGTGTTACAGGAATGGCTATTCCAGTAATTAATGTAATAAGAAAAGAAAAAGGTAGCTCCACATTTTATGGTACAATTGCATTTGCTGCATTAATAATTTCAATTGGATTTGTTGCGTATCAATTTTATTCTGATTCAATTGCACCTGCAGCAGTTTTCTCTGCAGATGTCTTAGTTGATGATGCGTTTGGTTCATTCTTTGCTATAGCAATGTTAATTGTATCAATAATCACTGTTGTTGGCTCTTTTAGTTATATGAAAAATAGAGCAAATCCAGCAGTTTACTTCTCTTTAATTTTACTTGCAACTATTGGAATGGTCTTAATTGCATTTTCAACAGATCTTGTAATGTTATTTGTTGGTTGGGAATTAATGAGTATTCCAACATACATTTTAGCTGGATTTAATAAAAAGAATCCAATTTCTAACGAAGCAGCAATAAAATATTTCTTATTCGGTGCAATGTCTTCTGCAATTATAATTTATGGTATGTCGATTGCATATGGTATTGCAGGTTCTACAAATATTGGCGAAATAATTCAAGCATTTGCTGTACTTGATGCAGAGATGTTACCTCTTGGATTATTAGCAATAGGTATGTTAATTGCAGGCTTTGGTTTCAAAATGGGTCTTGTTCCATTTCACATGTGGTTACCAGATACATACGAAGGTTCTCCACCACCCATTACTGCATTATTAGCAGCTGGAACAAAAAAAGCAGGATTTGCTGCAGCATTAAGAATAATAATTTTGGGAACAATTGCATTGAATCTAGATTGGACTTTAGCACTTGGAGTTATAGCTATTATGACAATGACAGTTGGTAATATAGCAGCAATAATGCAAAAGAATCTTACTAGAATGTTAGCATATTCTAGCATTGGTCATGCAGGTTACATTTTAATCGGTATCTCTATTGCCCCATTTTCAGGACTTGGATTACAGGCATCATTATTTCATATTCTAAATCATGCTGTAATGAAAGGTGCTGCATTTATTGCAGTTGCTGGTATAGTTACAACTCTAGCAATTACACATCTTGACAAAATTAAAGGTCTTGGACGAAGAATGCCAATTACTGCACTTGGATTAGTAATTTCCTTGTTGGCTCTTGCAGGAGTTCCTCCATTAAATGGATTCTGGAGTAAGTTAATGTTATTTGGTTCTGCAATTGATGCAGGTAATATTGTTTGGTGGGCTCCATGGCTTGCAATAGCTGGAGTACTAAACAGTGCACTATCATTAGGTTACTATGGCTGGATTATAAGAAAAATGTACTTTGAGGGAGAAACTGAAAAACGAATTAAAGAACCAGCTTCAATAATAGCTGTTATGATATTTTCTATTATATTTATGGTAACTATTGGTATTTACCCAGATCCAATAATTAAATTTGCAGAAATGGCTTCACCAACATTAACTGGTGCAATTATGCCTTAAACTCTGTAAAACTAATTAAATCTTCCAAGTAATGTTTCGAGTTTGATTCTTTAATCTTTCTTAGACTTTCAAGTGCTTTTTCTGAATATGATTTTAGCAACTCTTCCATTTTGTTGAAAACAACTCTTGGATCTGAACTCTTCTTAACTAGTAAATTAAATAATTTATCTTCATTTTTCCAATCCATTAAATCATCTTTGATCTGATATGCAATTCCTATATTTTTTCCATATTCAGCTAATCCTGAAATCTTTTCTTCATCTCCACCACCAATTATTGCTCCTAACTTTGCAGCCATTTCAAATGCAGTTGCTGTCTTGTAATCCATTACTTTGATGTAATCTTCAAATGTTACATCTTCACTTTCTTCCAATTTACCCTCAAGAACTTCTCCTTCACTCATAAGCATTGCAGCTGTTGCTAAATCTTTAGTAACTCTTGCATTATCTAATCTAGATGAAATATTTAGAATTAATCCTAGAACAAAATCTCCCGTTAGAACACTTGTGTTATATCCATATTTTATATGAAAAGGATCTTTATGTCTTCTCTTTGTTTCATTATCAATGATGTCATCATGTATTACTGATTCTGTATGAAGCAGTTCAATTGCACATGCAGCTGCATAAACATTATCATCAATTCTTCCTACACATTCTGATGCTAAGAGCAAAATTATTGGTCTAATTCGTTTACCTCCATCTAATGCATATTTTAGAGGCTCACAAAATTCTGATTCCAAATATAGTTCCAATTCTTTTTGTAGAGCTGAATTAATTTTATCAATATAATTACCGTATACTTCTAGAAGCGGATTAATCTCTATGTTTTTTCTATCCAAAAATATCTAATCAAAATTTTATCAAATAACATATTAAACTTTAGAATTATATGCTCCCGTCGGGATTCGAACCCGAGTCTCAGGCGTGAAAGGCCTAAATGCTTGACCGGACTACACTACAGGAGCTAATTCAACTCCAACTTATAATCCATAAAACTTTTTGGAAGCTACAAAGGTTTTTTTATCATATTTTAAGATAAAAATCATGAATTTACTAATAAAAAAAATCGATCAGATAATTGAAGATAATAGTTTACTTAAACATCCTTTCTATCAAATGTGGTCAGATGGAAAGCTCGAATTTGAATCATTAGTTGGATATGCTAAAGAATATTATCAATTAGTAAGAGAAGTTCCAAATTTTATGAAACCTATCATCGAAATGACCCCAAGTGAATCTAAATCTGAATTAATTGGAAATATGGAAGAAGAAACCCAACACATTGAACTATGGGAAAAATTTGCATTTTCTATGGGTATAGACATTGATGAACTTACATCTTATCAAGGATTGAAAAAGACTCAAAATGCTGTAAATAATCTTGCATCTCTAATGACTTCTTATGATGAAGGTGCATGTGCAATGTATGCATTTGAAAAAGAAATTCCAAAAATCAGCAAGACCAAAATTGAAGGTTTAAAGAATTTTTATGGATTAGATAATAAGAATTCAATTCAGTATTTTGAAGAACATATGACTGCAGATATACGACACGCTGCATCCTGGAAAAAGATCATTGATAATTCGTCTAAAAGTGATACAGAATTACTAGAAATTGCAAAAAAATCTATTGATGCACAAAATCTTTTACTTGATAGCTGTTATGAAGCATATTGTTGAAATCATATAACACTTTTTACTAAGAAATAATTTGTTTGCTTAGGGCCCGTAACTCAGCCTAGTAGAGTACTCGGCTCATAACCGAGGAGCCAAGGGATCGAAGCCCTTCGGGCCCATAATTATGTCTATTTTGGAAAATAGAAATTTTAAAACGTGTTTGTTTTCTACAATATTTGGCTGCAATGAAGAATCAGAGTTATACCTGATTAATGATGTAAAGGCATTTGACTGAGCTGCCTCTCTACTTTACTCTATCTTGAACCTGCTTTAGTATATCTTCAGTGATTAATTTTTGCTCAAACAAACTTTGTGTAATATCATTAATTGTTAAAAGACTGTGAAGCTTTACACCATCAACTTGTAATGCCTGTGTTGCCCCTTCCATTCTGTCAACCACTGCATATGCATCTGTTACAATCATCTTTTCTTCTCTGATTGATTTGATTGCGTTAATGACTGAACCACCACTTGTTACAACATCCTCAATCATTAACAGTTTCATATCATGACAAGTTACACCTTCAACTACCTTTCCAGTTCCATGTTCCTTTACCTGTTTTCTAACATAGATGAGTGGTTTTACAATTTCAGTTGCAAGTGATGCTGCAACTACCAATCCTCCAGTTGGAACTGACACAAGTGAGTGAAAGTTTTCAAATCCAACATCTTCTGCAATTAAATTTTGTAGTTCTTTAATCATTTTTCTGTACTCATGTGGAAAACTTGGAACCAGTCTAAGATCGATATAATATGGGCTCTTTTTTCCGCTCGCCAAAGTGAAATCTCCGAATCTAATAATCTTTTTTTCATAAAGAAATGTTGCAAATTCTTTAACAAAATCCATGTTGTAAGTTAGTTAGCTGTATTTATTTTGGTTTGTATTGTGGATAAATCATGCCTGAAATTTGGTTGAATTATGGAAGTAATGATGTAGTATTAGACATTCTAGCTGAGAATCTTGATGAAAGACCTATTTTTGATAGTCATCTTATGGACGATTCTAAAATAAATGAAAAAATAGAAAATATTGATCTTTCAAAATCTATAGAAATTGTTTTATTAAATTATACCAAATCCGTTCAAATTATACTTACAAAAATTTTTGAAAAATGCGAAAATAAATCACTTCCAAAACCTAAATTATTAGTTGATAAGAAAATTATATCTTTAGTTAAATCAAGAAATCCTGAAAATGTTATAATTGTACAGTTTGAACAAGATGAATTAACAAATTCTAATTTAATTTTTCTTAGTGAAATGGAATTTGATGGTTTATTTGGATTTGAAACAAATTCTACTAGATTATTAAAACAGTTTGGGAAATCTCAAATGATTAACGCATTTCAAAAACGAGATGGGGATTTACCTAATCCAGGTCAGATTTTATCTACTAGTCAAGTAGCCAAAGATTTTGTAGATTCTTTTGAAATATCTTCAATCGAAATTATATCAAATATTAACGGTATAATTGATTTATCTATTGGTCATCCCAAATCTACTATGTCAATTTCTAATGTATTTGCAAAATCATGCTCACAAAATATGGAGCCACATAAAACATTCATACTAAGTACTGGAAAAGATGCAAGTAATCAGACATTCTCTAAATCATTATCTTCTTTATGGAATTGTAATTCTGTTGTAAAAAATCAGGGATTAGTAATTCTATTAGCAGAATGTCTTAACGGTATTGGTTCTGAATCATTTCAACAATTTATTGATGGCAGACTTACTATTGAAAAAATAAAAAATTCCTCACGTTATATTGATGGAATGGAAAATTTACTTTATTTACATCAAATACAGAAAAATATGCAAGTTGGTTTAGTTTCTATTTTACCTGAAACATATGTTAAGAAATTTAACATGATTCCATTTGATGGAATTAAAAAAGGAATGGATTACATATTAAAGAATCAGGGTTTACGACAAAAAGTTAAGATAATTGAAGATGGTGCACGAACTATTTTAACGCAAAATTGAACTTGGTAATGGTGCACATAAAATTGCTAGTATAATTACACCAATATACATTATTTTTCTATTTTTAGATAATGGAGATACATCATCAAGTGGTTGTGTATCTTTACTTCGTGAGCTAAGAATTAAAATTAAAATTGCCATCATCCAATAATTTAACAAAACAAGAACACCCATACTTGCATAAGTTGCAATTCTATGCCACTTTTTTCCTAAAAGTACTCTTGCTAAATGTCCACCATCTAATTGCCATGCTGGTAATAAATTCAAAAATGTAATTAAAAATCCAAGCCAAGCAGCAAACATTATTGGAGACATAACAAGTTGCACGCCATCTCCGTTCTTATCAAATAAAATTATTATTATTTTCATTATGATATTTTCATTCATTTCCATAAGTCTAGATGTTCCAAATAGCTGTTCGGCTAATTCATTATCAATAACAGGTGATGTATACACTCCAAATACTGCTACAACTATTGCCACAGCTAATCCAGCTATAGGTCCAGCAATTGCTATATCAAATAAAATATCTCGATTAACAGTTAATCCTCTAGATTGTATAAATGCACCAAATGTTGGTATTCCATAAATCGGAATACCTGGAATAAAATATGGCCAAGTTGTTTTAATTTTATGCCATTTTGCTGCAATTAAATGACCTGCTTCATGAATTCCTAGAATACCAATCAATGCCCATGCATAAAGTACTGCTACTGCTAATGGATCACCAATTTCTGCTAATCGATTTACTCCTATTGTTCTATAGAATCCATCTATTAAGACAAAACCTACTGTTATTACAAAAAGAATTCTAGGTATCCATGTTTTAGATAACCACTTTCTTTGTTTTTGTGGTGGGAGTTTCGAAACAACTAATATCAGACTATCAGATTTTTTTTCTAGAGTACAAAGAAGATTCATCTCTTCTAATTCTTGAGTTATTTGAATAAATTTAGTTTTGAAGTTCTTATCAGTAAAGTAAAATTTGATCTTTGAAAGTGATATCTCTGTATCATCTATCTTGAAAAATGATGAAACTATTTTTTTGATATCTTCTTGAGTAAATTCCATCATTAAGATTAATTATGTTTTATTCCATAATTGCCTTTCCTATCTAGAATTAAATATTTGATAATAATACAAATTTCATGCAGGTAATTTTAAGACAAATAGATGATTCCATAATAAGGCGGATAGATACAAGTGATCTTATTTCGATAATGGAGATAAATATGAAGACACTGCCTGAGCATTATTCTGATTATTTTTATGAGAGTCTTTTAGCCGAACTTCCTGAGGCTTTTCTTATTGCACAAAAAGGCTCAATCAATATAGGTTACATAATGTCAAAATCTGAATTTGGATTTTCAAATTTCAAAAAACTTGGATTTGTAAAAAAGGCACATCTAGTTTCTGTTGCTGTTTTAGAACAGTTCCGTAATAATGGAATTGGTAGTGCACTGGTTGAAGAATCAATAAAAGCTGTTCAGGATAAACAATGTGATGAATTTTATCTTGAAGTTCGTTGTAGTAACAATAAAGCTGTAAAACTTTACGAAAGATTAGGTTTTATCATAAAACAAAGACATAGAGCATATTATCGTGATGGGGAAGATGCTTACATGATGGCAATAGAATTCTAGATTCAATTAAATAGCTTCATTCTTGGTGTAGAACATGTCAAAAAGACGTGGATTTGGTATAATGATATTTATTTTATGTATTGCTGCATTTTTTGCATATGCATATTTACTAATGTTATCTGAATGGAGTCCAATTGTATTACAACTAACTATTTTGATGGTTGTAGGTGGTGTTCTTGGAATAGTTTCATGGATTGGTTATATGATGGCAACAACATCTGCAAAACCATCATCAGTAATTACAGATGATGATTAGTTTTTTTGTATTTTAACATCAACTACTGTTTGATAAAATCTTGGCCCTACAGGTCGAACAACTTTTGAATTAAGAATTGTTGATTGTACTTTATTCTTTTCTAGAAAGTGTTGTTCTGATAGTTTTGGCGAATCTTGCTTCTTGTCTGCATGCATATGTGAATAATAGTGAAGTATTCCATTTTTTTTTAAAGATAAGATTGCAGAATCTAAAAATTCATCTGAGCGTTCTGGAAGAAGCATTAACACTCTATCAGCACAATTTTTTAATTGTTCCTTAATAACATCTGCAGCATCCCCGTTTAATGATATTACACTACCTTTCAGTTTATTTAATCTTAAATTTTCTTCACATAGTTTTGATGCATTAGGATTTATGTCTATATTGTAAACTTTACAAGATTTCTTTTTAGCAGCTATTATTGAAAACATACCAATCCCACCAAACATGTTAATCACGATCTCATCATCGTTGACTAAATTTGATATTCTTTCTCTTTCTGTTGATAATCTAGGTGAAAAAAATGCCTTTTCAACATCTACTATAAATCGGCAACCATTCTCTTTGTATTCTGTTTCTGTTTTATCATTACCTGCTAAAATCTCAAGATTTCTTGTACGAAAATCCCCTTCTACTGGAGATGATTGATAAAATACAGATTTTGTAGTTTTGACCTGTTCTAATAGCGTTTCACCAATGATCTTTTTCTTTGAAATAAGTGAATCTGGAATTCTTACTATAATTATATCACCAATTTGATCAAACGCTGAAATTAATTCCTGACTCTCTTTTTTTGTAAGAATATTTTCCAGTGTTTTTTTTAGCATTTTGGTCATTTTTTATAGTAATAATTCAAAGAGTCTTTCTGAGTTTTATCTAACCTACTACCATCTTTGTTAACTCTTGGTCTATGACTTTTCTCGTCACGACGAAATGTTATGTCTAATGACTGTAGAAATTGATTCATTGCAGCATGTTTTGGTATTGGTTTTGTTGCTTGACCTTTAATGCCTGAAACTCCTTCAAAAATAACTATAGAATCTGAAACTAAATCCATTAACTGAAGATCATGATCTATAATTATAGCTGATTTACCAAATGAGCGAACAAATTTTTGTAAGAATTTACCAACAGCAATTCTATCTTCTACATCTAAAAATGCTGATGGCTCATCTAATGCATACAAATCAACTTTTTGTAAGAGGCATGATGTAACTGCAACTTTTTGTAGCTCTCCTCCAGACAAATTCTTCAAAGATTTGTTATACAATTTTTTAATTTTTAATGGTTCAATAATTTGCTCTTCTTCAATACTACCTTCAATTGGACCGTCATTTGATTTTTCTAAAATTGATATAACTTCAGCATCAATATCATTATTGAGATATTGTGGTTTGTATGCAATCTTAATTTTCTTATTTATTGAACCTGTATCTGGTTTTTCAACACCTGCAATCATTTTCATAAACGTTGTTTTTCCTAGTGCATTAGCACCCATTATTCCTAATAATTCACCTTTACGAACTATTCCAGGATCGATTGATACTGAAAATTGGGAATATTTTTTTTCAAGTCTAGGATAAGAAATTATTTCATCACCCTGATGAATTTCATCACTAGATGTAGAGGTATCAAATGTAAATTTTTTGTCTCTAAATCGTACATTTTCTGTTGGAAGATATCCATCAAGGAAAACATTGATCCCTACTTTAGTAGATAAAACACTAGATACAATCCCGTATGCAGCTGGAACACCATATAATACTTCAATATAATCACTCAAAAAATCTAATAGTGTTAGATCATGCTCTACAACCATTACACTTTTGCCAATATCAGCCAAACTATGAATTACTCTTGCTACTCCAGTTCGTTGAAAAACATCATTGTATGAAGATGGTTCATCAAAGAAATAAAAGTCTGAATCTTTTGATGCTGTAACCGCAACAGCAATTCTCTGTAATTCACCACCACTAAGTTCGTTTAATCTTTGTTCCAGTGAATTTTCTAATCCTAGTTTTTTAATTAGTTGGTTTGTTTCGCCTCTTTCATCGTATTTGTCTAATAATTCCTTAGCAGTTCCATCAAATACATTTGCAATATTATGAACTTGTTGTGGTTTTATTGAAGCCTTAATTTCATTATTTTTTATTTTTTCAAAATGTGATTTTAATTCAGTTCCACTATAAAATTTTAGTATATCATTCCATTCTGGTGGTTCTGAATAATTGCCTAGATTTGGTTTAAGATTTCCAGATAAAATATTTACAACTGTACTTTTACCCATTCCATTTCTACCCAGTAAGCCTACTACCTCACCTTTCTTTGGAGTAGGAAGTTTGTATAATCTGAATGAATTAATTCCATATTGATGCACTTTATCAGTTGATAATTCACTAGCTAAATTGACAATTGTAATTGCATCAAAAGGACAAACTTTTACACAAATGCCACAACCATTACAAATGTCTTCATCAATTTGTGCTTTTTTTGTTTCTTCATTTAGAATTATGCAATCTGCTCCTGATTTATTTACAGGGCAATATTTTATACATTCCAAACCACATTTTTTTGGTTGGCATAATTCTTTATCTAATACTGCTACACGGTGTGTCATATCGATATTTCTCTATGGCTTTAATTTATCCTCTTTGAAATTAAACATAATTCCAAGTTTTTTCCTAAAAAAAATTGTAATTTCGTTACCTTAATAGAGAAGAGATAATAAGAAATTTCAAGCCGGCCATAGCGTTGGGGTGCGACCTAGTCCCTTTCCGAACCTAGAAGTCAAACCCAATGTCGCTGCTGTGTTACTAACATGCGAGAGCCGTTGGGAAGCAGTGGTGCTGGCATCTTTTATAATCAAATAGGCTAAAATTACAATAAATTTTACAATAAATATGTCAATATGTTCAGTTTGTGGTGAAAAATTTGAAAATGATATTAGATTTTTGAATCATATGATGGAAAAACATGGATTTAGGAATCCAAATATTGACAAACCTGACAGAAACAGTCGTGGGTATTAGAATTCCAATAAATCTATAAGTCGCATAAAATTGAAATTTTCAAAGGTGTAATAATGCAAAAACTACTTGAAAAAACTTTGAAAGATGCTTTGAAAGCAAATCAATGTACATTTGGGGCAAAACAAGTCTTAAATTCTATTTCAGAATCTAAATTTGTTATTTTGTCAAAATCAATTCCAGAAGAAATGTACAACAAAATTGAAACCGATGCAAAGAAATCAAACATATCTACTTTAAAATTTGATGGAACGTCAGTCAGCCTTGGTAAATTATGTGGATTACAATTTAGAATATCTGCAATATCATTGCCAAAAATTTCTGAATCTGATATCAAATCACTAATACAAGAATCTGAAACTTAATGATGTTATTAAATACCTTTCCAGTAAAACTTTCTAATCAAAGTTTAAATGAGACTTTGAAAATTTTTAGGATCACACAAGAGAAATAATGACACAAGAAATAAAGCTATCAACTGATCAAATGAGATTAATGTCTTTATTCCAAAATATTACAAAAGCAACAGCAAGAGATTGTGTTGAAGATGAGAAACAAAATAGAATTATTTTTGTTGTAAATGAAGGAAAAATGGGATTAGCTATAGGAAAAGGCGGTTCACATATCAAACAACTTCAGACTAAAATAGATAGAAATATTGAGTTGGTTGAATATTCAGACGACCCTATCAAATTTTTAAAAAATGTATTGAATGAAAAATATATTACAGAAATTAAAATGTCAGAAAGACTTGATGGTTCACAACAAGCCATTGTAATCGTAGATGGTTCTAAAAAAGGTGTAGTTGTTGGTAGAGAAGGTCGTAATGCTGAAAAGGCTAGACTGCTTGCAAGAAGATATTTTGATATAACAAGTGTACTTATTAATAGTCAGGAAATTTCACTCGAGTGGTAATATGGCAAAATCACCTTTAGGCTTATTCGCTGGACGAGATTTAAAAGAAAAACGAAAAAAACAACGTTGGGCTATTTCAACTTATAAACGAAGAAAATTAGGTCTTGATAAAAAATCAAATCCATTTGCAGGTGCTCCACAAGCTCGAGGAATTGTTTTAGAAAAAGTTGGTGTTGAAGCAAAACAACCTAATTCTGCTGTTAGAAAATGTTGTAGAGTTCAATTAATTAAAAATGGTAAATCAATTACCGCATTTTTACCTCGTGACGGTGCAATGAATTTCATTGATGAACATGACGAGGTACATGTTGAAGGAATGGGTGCAACACAGGGTGGTGCAATGGGAGATATTCCAGGAGTTCGTTTCAAGATTTTTAAAGTAAATGATACATCTTTACGTGAATTAGTATTAGGTAAGAAAGAAAAACCAAGGAGATAGAAATGACTGAACAAAAATTACTTTTATTTAGAAAATGGGACACAACTGAAATAACCATTAATGATATTGGACTAAAAACAGCAATTTCTTTAAAACAAACTATAATTCCATTAGATTTTGGTCGTTCTGCATTAAAACGATTCAATAAAGGTGAAGTCAATATTGTTGAAAGACTTGCAAACAAGCTTATGCACTTTGGAAAAAAATATGCTAAAAACACTGGTAGAATGGGAGGCAAAAAAATTCATTCTCTAAATATAGTTAGAACTGCATTTGATATAATTAATTTAAAAACTGGTCAAAATCCTGTTGAGGTTTTAGTTAGAGCTGTTGAGAATTCTGCTCCAAATGAGGATACAACACGAATTGTTTATGGCGGAACAGTTTATCATGTATCTGTTGATGTTGCTCCTTTACGTAGAGTTGATCTTGCCTTGAGATTTATTGCTGATGGAATAAAAGAGGCTACATTTTCAAATCCTAAACCTATAGAAGAGTATATTGCAGAACATCTGATTTTATCTGCAAATAATGATACAACTTCGCCTTCTATTAAGAAAAAGAACGAATTAGAACGAGTAGCACAGGCTTCTAGATAATCATATAATCTCTTTAATTACAAAAAAGAGCAAACTAGAAAATTTAATGTTAATATCACATGATAAATTTACAGTAGCCCGGCCCGGACTCGAACCGAGGTCAAAGGCTCCAGGGGCCCCTATGCTTGCCGCTACACTACCGGGCTAACATAAGAATTTAAAAAAAATAGAATATAATAATTTGGTTTATAGATTATCTAATCTTAGTTTCATGTAATGCAGTTGCATAGTCACAATCTGCTTTCAATCTCATATATGGAATTAATCTATAATGAATTGAATATACATCATTTTCTTTAAATAAAATTGATTTTTGTATAAGAGATGCTAGTCCTCTGGATATACTTGCAATTGTCATATTAGTTTTATTACAAATCTCATCTCGTTTTTGTTGATATTTTCTCAAAGTAAATGAGACATCATTAACTTCTAGAATTAATGGCCAAACAATTTCTTTCCAAACAAATCTTCTATGTTCAGTTGCAACTGCATATTTTCCTTTATCGCTCAACATTAATAACATCTAAGAATATGGTTATAACTCATTGTCAGATAATGAAATTCTAAATTCACTAATCATGCTTGAAAAAGATTGGGATATTGATCCAATAATTCGTCAATTTACACTTGGCAAATATACTGATGTGTCTGATTTTATAGTGCAAATAAAAGATGTAATATTTCATATTCCTTATTTACCAAAAGAAAAAAAATATATTTTATGGAAATGTTATTGGCCTGATTGTCATAACTGTTGTAATAGACAAGGCAGATTACCTCTCACATCAGATGATCTAATTCAAATTGGTATAGGATTAAAATATAGAAAAACTTCAGATTTTATTAAAAAAGAAACATTGATTGCTACACATGAAGAGCCAACTCCTTCTGGTGGAATATCAGTGATGACAAATATCCATCTCAAAAGAAGAGAAGATGAAACTGAAGCAGATGATGGCACTCATATAACATGTAGATTTTTAGATACAGAGGGTGCATGTGGAATTCATCCAAATCGTCCAGGAGTTTGTTATCTATATCCATTTTCAACTTGGTCACAAAATGATAATGGTCATGCAAGAGTTCATGCAACATTTCAATTTACAGGAGATTGTCCAGGATTTTATCTTGATGAGTCATTAGATTCTATGAAAGAAATTCTGGATGAGTATTCTAGTACAATATATGATTATAATATGAAATCAGGAAGAACATTAAAAGATGGATTTGGTTCTTTAAGTATGACTTAGGCTTTTGCCACTTTCATTAAATCTGCCATTTTGATATGCATTCCAAATCGGTCTTCATTCTTTTTCATGTATCTAAATATTGATAAAAAGTCTGGTAGTGCTTTTAACAGACTGAAATTCTTTTGAATTTTTGCTCTTACAAAATTAAATACTTTAGCATAGACCCTGTAGTGTTTTTCAATTGCTTTTTCATATGCTTTGAAATCATGCATATTCTCTAAGAAAATTTCAACACATTGCATTGATGGAATAATTCCTTCGCCTAATAATGCATATACTGTTCCAATTGATTCACCAACACCAACTACTTTTCCAGAATAATACGGTTTACATTTATCTGGAGTTGCCAATCTAATTGGACGCCCTTTAGTTGCAATTACTTTTCCTCCATGCTTTTCTAGAAAATCATCTGTTGCTTTGACATGGTTCTTGTTGTAATCTCCTGCACCAATATGTGCAAACTTCTCTCCTAATGGAAAGTACCAAAAATATCCTGACATGCCAGGAAATGGTTCAATGTAAAAATCGTCATATGGTACACCATTTTCATATTCAACCTTATACTCATATGTTGGTAAAAAGAAATCCTGTTGCATTTTTGGAAGATAGACCCTATGAAATCCTGTACAATCTACAATCATATCATATTCTTTTTCAAGTTCTTCTAATTTTGGTGCTTCACCAAAAACGACATTAGAATCTTTAATGAAATCTTTAATCAATCCTAATTTATCATATGTGCATAATCCTTTCAGGCCAATATCAAATTTCACATCATTGTTCATCTTTACATGCATATTTTTACCATCATGAATCAAAAAATCATCAAAATTTCTACCTGTTTTTTTACAAAATTCATTTAATTCTGATTTTATTGTACCCCATGCACAGATTGAGTCATGTTTTTCCTCAGTCATTCTTTCGTATCCTACTACTTCATGCTCTGAATTCTTTAATCTAGCCATAAGATAACTACCTGCAACACCCATTCCCATTACAGCAATTTTCATCTGCTCTATACTTGCAATTAACCTAATAAATACAATTCCAGATATTTACTCAATTAAAATTGCTGGTTTGTAAGGTCTTGCAATTCTTGCTTTATTTTTTGGATCATATTTTTCAGAATCATTTTCAGAGAATACTTGCAATTTAATTTTATAATCTGTTTCAATTAGTGATGAAAGTTCATTAGAAATTATTTCACTTTCATTAATTTCTCCTGCATTCATCTTTGTTTTTCTTAGATCTGTTGGTTCTGAAAGAATATCTTTTAATGTCTTTTTTACAAAATCAGGATCTTTTTTTACATTTTCTGTTTCTTTTTGTGAAATTAATTCTTTAATGAAGATACCGACATTTGTTTCTCCTGAATTAATGCCACTTAGAATTTTATGATACGCTTTTGATTTCCAATTGTCTGCTGTGTAAATTGTAATTTTTTTAGGTTTAATTTTTGTCACTTTGATAATATTTGAAATGTCATTCATTACTGAACTAAGTAAACTTTCACTTTGAATTGCTCTATCATCTGTTTGCTTATCTTCTTCTTTTGGCCATAATGATTTTGAAACCATTTCTGAATTTCCTAATTTTTCCCACATTTCTTCAGCTATATGAGGTGCAAAGGGAGAAAGCATTGTGATACGTGTTTTAAGAACTTTATTCAAAATTCCTGAAATATCATCTCTATTTTTTGCATTTGCTCTTTTCATATACCATTGAAGATCAGAGTCAAACCCATACAAAATATGATGTAATGATTCACGAAGTCTCATTTTTTCCATAGAATCTGTTACTTCCGAAATTAATTTCGATAATCTACTTTGTATCCAAATATCTTCAGGTTGGGTTCCAATATGTTCAGAATTGTTGATTTTATTGCATTCTTCATACATAGATTCTAATTTATTTTTAATTCCTGAGATTGATTCTACATTAAAATCGGCATCTTGCAGAAGTTCTGCTGAAATTAATATTGATAATCTGATTGGGTCTGCACCATATTTTCTGATTGCATCACGTAATGGAATGATATTACCCATGGATTTTGACATCTTTTTTCCATCCATCAATACAGAACCATTTACTACAATTTCTTTTGGCCAATTTTCTTTAGGAAATAGTGCAACGTGATTTAGAACAAAAAATGTAAGATGATTTGGTACTAAATCTCTACCTGAATGTCTAGAATCAACAGGATAAAAATACACAAATTCTTTTCGTATTTCGTCTAGTTTGTCTGTTGTAATTTTTGTATTTCTTGCAATTGTTTCTGAATTTCCATTTTCATAGAAAATATAATTGAAAAATTCATCTGACATGTTCTCCGCTAAAATTTCTCCTGAATTAACAAATTTTGCCATAGTGTAAAATGACATGTAGATTACTGAATCTGCTAAGCTTTCAACTAACCAATCTTTATCCCATGGAACTTTTGTTCCTAATCCGTGTTGTCTTGCACATGCTCTTTCTCTAAGCCAATCAAGTACATTGAAAAATTCAGTTCTAATGTCATTTGGAAGTATGTTCATTGATTCAAAGCATGTATGTGCTTTTGCTTTCCATTCTTTATTTGCATAATCCAAAAACCATTGATTGTTAAGTAGTTTTACAACACATTCTGTACCACATCGACATTTTACTGATTCATTTGTTAATTCAAGCATAATGTCTGATTTTCCTGTTTTAGAGATCCATTCTTTTACCTCATCTTTGACAAATTTAATTTTCTTACCTACAAATTCACCTGTGTTGGAATTTAGTTTTCCTTCATAGAATTCTTTTGAGTAAATTTCTTTTGTTGCATCTTCTAATTTTGGATCATCTTGATTCCTAATTTTCATTCTATTTATAACATCTTGAGATGGAATTTCTCCAAATCCTTTTGTAGTAATTATCGTAATTGGTTGAACCTGCTTAACTTCATCTCGTAATGAATCTTCAATATTTTTTTGATTTCCATTTTTGATATCTTCTAGTGCTTGAAAATCATATGGTGCATGCGCTGGCACCGACATTACAATTCCTGTACCAGTAGTTGCTGTGACAAAAGATGCAGGAAGAATTAAAAACTTGTTATCAGTAGTTGGACTCTGAACTTTTTTGCCAATTAAATCTGAACCTGATATATCTTCAATAATTTCTATTTTTTTATTAAGAAATTCTAATTTGTACGCACATTCTGAACTAATTATCCAAGTTTCTCCATCAACTTTTACTTTTTTATATGTGATTTTTGGATTTATCCAAAGATTTGTTACACCAAATAATGTTTCAGGTCTAAGTGTGGCAACAGGAATAATTTCATCATCTATACTGAATTTTATTATTATGTATTCAGTAAAATCTGGTTCAACATCACCTATTGTATCATGTTGTGAAACAGGATTTTGATCATTTGGACACCACCCAACTGGATGATTTCCCTGCACGATTAGATTTTTCTCTTTTAGATTTCGAAATTGCCATTCAATAAATTTCTGATATGCTGGTATAATTGTTGTAAATTCTCTTCTCCAATCTATTGAGTATCCCATCTCAATCATTCCTGCCTTAATTTCTTCATGAAAATAATCAGCAATTTTTACTGGATCAACAAACTCTTTGATCTTTTCTTCAGGAACATTGTATAGATTCTTGAATGCTTCAATTAATTCTTCATCATTTGCTTGAACTCTTTTTGACATTCCAAGAATTGGTGTTCCTGTATAATGAAATCCCATTGGGAATAAAACATTGAATCCTTTCATTCTGTAATATCGAGAATGAACATCTGCTAGTGTGTATGTTCTTCCATGTCCAATATGCTGGGGTGAATTTGGATATGGATATGCAACTGTTATGAATTTCTTTGGTTTGTCATTGGGATCTGTTTCAAAGTCTTTAGACTCATGCCATTTATTTCTCCACTTGTCATCTATTTGGTTCCAGTTTAATTTCATTTTATTTACCTATTCGAAGATCATGGTCTTCGCATTTTTAATTGCATCTTCTTTCTTTGATTTGTTAATTCCTCCACCCTGTGCAAACTTGGAGCTTCCTCCCCCAGCTCCGCCCAAAATCTGTGAAATACTCTTTACAATCTCTCCAGCACCATTTTCTTTTGGTATATTATCACCTGCATATACTATAACTCGAATTTTTTCTCCGTCTTCAAACAATCCACAGTATACTAATTTAGGATCTGCTTTACAGAGAACTTCCCCTAGACCAATATGAAAAATATCATCATAATCATTACTTGTTGAATAACAAAAGTTTGCTTTGCCTGTTTTCCTTAATTCTATAGTGATATTTTCAATTGTAGATATTCCATCTTTGCATTCTGATAGTGATTTTGCTATAATTGGAATTCTTTCTTTAACATGTTGCCTTTTTTCAATCCTTTTTTCTTTTTCTTCCTCTTTTAACTTCTCTTCTATCTCTTTATTTTCTGAATCTTGTTGTTTCTTTCTAACAAATTCCTTTGCACTATTTCCTGAAACAAATTCAATTCTTACTACTCCATCTTGTATTCTTTTTGTTTTTGTAATTTTAATTTCTTCTATATCTGAAGTATTTGCTACATGTGTTCCTCCACACGCTTCTATATCTAAATCTCCTATAGATACAATTCTAACTGATTTTACAGGAACAACTCCTCCTTGATAAATCCTAAAACCATATTTTTGTTCAGCCATTCCTCGATTCAAATTTTCTATTTTTACTGGCATTGATTTTTCAATAATTGAATTTGCAGTTTTTTCAATTTTTATTACATCATTATCTGTAAGTGCAGAATGATGAGTTATGTCTAGTCTTGCGTGATCTTCTTCTTTGAAGGCTGAATGTTGCCATACCCACGAACCTAAAACACTTCTTGCTGAAGTATTTATGATGTGTGTACTAGTATGATTTTTTGTAATTCCATCTCTTCTTTTTGCATCTACTATACATGAGACAGTATCTCCATTTTTTGGAATTTTACCTTTTATCTCATGGACTATAATATTTCCATGCTTTGTAATGTCTATTATCTCACATTCTCCAATTTTACCATGATCTGGTTCTTGACCTCCTCCTCTTGCATAAAACGCAGTTTTATCTAAAACTATAAAATTTTCAAATGCTTTCAAAACTTTAGCATGAAATTCTCTTGGATCATCTCCATAGAATAGAAGTTCTGTATCTGGAATTCCTTCTAATGGTAAATTAGTTTGTTCTTTTTGTTTTTTTGATTGATGTAAATCAGAAAGTTTTGCATAAAATGTTGATGGAATTTCTGATATCACTTTCATTTCCTTTAGATATTCTGGAGTAACTCCATCAGATTCGTATAGTCGTATCAAATCTTCAACATTTGGTTCATTATGTAATTTACTAACAATTTTTTGCATTCTTTGTTTTGAACTATCATATCGTCTTGTTTCAATTGAGATAATCTCTTTGACGTCTTCTCGTGTTTTTTCTAATTCTGAATATGTATTTTTCAAATAATCAATTTGTATATCTATTATTTCATTCAAATCAAATTCTAATTTCAATCTGTTCATGGTAGAGATTATTCTTCTAAGCATTATCCGTAGATTATATCCTCCACCAACATTACTAGGAAGTGCACCGTCTGATATTGCAAAAATTAGTGTTCTTATATGATCTATTATTAGATAAATTCCCTCCAATGGAGTAATTATTTTTTCAATCTGTTCCTCAGATAAGCCTGTTGATTTAATGGTGTTTTTTCTTACCATAGATAGATCATCGTATAATTCTAAATTCTTTGCAATCTCTGTAAAATATGGAGTTAAAATTGTAGAATCTGCGTCAATACATGAATCTTGAATTAATTTTTTAGTTATTGGACCAAAGCAACAGTCGTATGCTGTAGGTGTTCCCATTGTAATCCATGCAAATCTTTCTAGACCTGCACCCATGTCAATTATGCGTTGATCCAGAGTTTTATAATTTGAGAGATCCCCTTGAAATTCTGTAAATACTGCATTTCCAAGTTCTAAACCTCTTACAAAATATTCTAATGATGATCCAAATGAACCTCCTCCTTCCCATACATCTTCTACAAATGTAATTTCTTTTTTTTCAATTCCAAATTGTTGTGTTAATAAATTAAAATCAAGATTGACACATTCATCTTTCCAATAACCATCTTCATTTGGTACACTATGTTGTCCAATCATACAAAAACTAGAAAAATGTCTTCCAGTTACACCGACATTTTCTAAATCTTTGAAACGTAAACATGTCTGTGGAACAACAAGTGGGTTTGCAGGAAATTCGAAAACAACTTTACTACCCATAACTCTTTGAAAATCAACAACAGATGCAATAGTAAAATACAGATCATCACGCCATCTACAAACGACAGGATATCTATTCACAGATGTATGTCCATTTTTTTTGAAAAATGATTCAACTTCTTTCCAGGCTTGTGTATAGTCAAATCTTTTGTTAGTTGGAGGATTTCCAATAAATGAATATGTGTCATCTGAATGATCAGGACAATTAATTCTATTTTCATCAAGTGTCCAAAAAAATCTTTTACACATTTTGCATGATTTACGATTAAATCCTTGTTCCTCGAACAATCTGACTTTATAGTATCTTTCAGGATCAGAAGAAAATTTTGAAAGAATTTCTTTTTTTTCCATAGTCAGTTTTGGTTTATAACTGATATTAAGAATTGTCGATTACAAGAAATTAAATAGATAAAAAACTGTTATTTTCTATGTTTGGGAAAAAAGAGAGAGAATTAAAACTTGAAGATTTTATCTTTACTTCAAGGCCTGATGGCAATTTTACTAATATAATTTTTGGAACAGTGACTGGAATTGATGGAAACAAAATAGGCGTAAATGGTTTTATAATTAATCCAGTAGGTCTAAAAAATAAGGTTGATCAAGGTAAGGCAGGAGAACGCTCAATTGAAATTCTTAAAGAACCAACTTCTGAGAATTGTATATTTGCATTAATCTATAGAATAGAGTACGAAAATTTTACTGATATTTTAGATTTAAAGACCGATAAAGTTGAAATTATATCAAAACGAATTTTTACTATTTTAGATGGATGGATTAGAGAATCTCTTTCTGAATTAATTAATAATGTTTTATCTTTACCTGATGGTTCTGAAAAAGATCAGGCAAAAAGAGTTCTTAAGCAAAGAATGGAAAATCTATATGATAGGAATCTAAAATCACATCTTTATTCAGTTTGTAGAAGTTTGAAGATCTTAACCTAACTGACAATTTTTCTGATAGTTTTATATTATGCCATTGAAGAAATTCTTTAAATGGAATATGTTTACGCTGCATTAATGTTGCACAAATTACAGAAAGAAGTAACTGAAGAAAATGTTACAAATATTGTAAAAGCAAGTGGTGCCGAAGTAAATGAAGCACAGGTTAAAGCACTTGTTGCATCTTTGGCTGATGTAAACATTGAGGAAGCAATTAAAGCAGCCCCAGTAGCGGTAGCAGCAGCTCCTGCAGCAGATGCAGCATCAGGTGGAGAAGAAAAGAAAGAGGCAAAAGCTGAACCACCTAGTGAAAAACAAGAAGAAGCAGCCATGGAAGGTCTATCTTCACTATTTGGTTAGAATCAAATTTCTGTCTATCTATATTGTTAATTACTAATTATTCTCTATACATTATGAGTTGGTAGATACCACTGCAACTATTGAATTATTCATTTATGTCTTAGATCTATTTGGAACAATGGCTTTTGCAGTTACAGGTGCATTCAAAGCAATTGAACATAAAGCAGATATTGTTGGCATTATAATTTTAGCAACAATTACTGGTGTTGCTGGAGGTACAATTCGTGATATAATATTTGGTAATGAATTACCAAACTCACTAATTGATCCAGCATATGTTATAATTACAATATCAACTGCTATAGTGTTATTTTTGTTACATTCAAGATTGCAGAAACATTGGAACCTTTTTCTTAAATTTGATGCTATTGGTTTAGGTGTTTTTACTGTAATTGGTGCTACTTTTGCCTATAATCTATTTGGAATGAACTTTCTTGTAATTATTTTATCTGGAATGTTAACAGGTATTGGTGGTGGTATTTTACGTGATATTTTTGTTAATCAAACACCAATTGTCTTTGTTAAAGAACTATATGCTTCAGCAAGTTTCATTGGTGCATTATCATTCTACCTCACATTAATGATTACAGATGAAATTTATGCTGCTACAATTATAGGTATTTCACTTACAACTGGTTTAAGATTGGTTGCTATGAAATATAATTGGAATTTACCTAAGGTAAAAAGTAAATATGATTAGGCAGGTGTGTAATCTTTTGCCTTTGATGAGACACTTTGAGCTTGATTGTGTGCCTTTTGTAAAATTTGTTCTTTTGTATCATCAGTAATGAAACCTGATTCAGTAGATACTGAACGAGCAGATTGTGCTGCTTTTGAAAGTATTTGTTTAATGTTATCACTGGTAACGTATGCTGCTTCAATAGATAGTGAAATTGCTTCTTGATATGCTTGTGAAAGATCACTTCTAAATTTGTCTAAATCAACTATCATATCGTCTTGAGCATAAAGTAACCCTTCTTCAAGTGCAGTGTTCAGCAAAATTCCTGCTTCAATTGGTTTAATATCCAACTTGCCTAGTAGTCCAGCCAGTTTTTCTGGAATAGGTTCTCCCTTTTTTACAGGAATTGTTTCTTTCATAATCCAAATTGTTCCTTGATCAATTTTTGTTGGAACACCTGCTTCTTTAAAATCAGTTAGCATAGGTCCTGGTGCAATACCAGTATTCTTTGGTGGAATAATAACGTCCATACTTGCAATATCTCCACTTCTTGCAGCCAACATTACTTTATTTTTTCCTAAAAGTACGTTTAGTTTGAATGGTGACATGTTTGTAAACATGAAAAGACATTGACCTTTCAAACTTTCAGTAAATTTCTCTAAACCTGGAATATCCAGTTTTTTTAATGCAATTTTTGCAATTTTATCCTTGATACTAATTATTTCTACTTCTCCTTGCAATTTTTTTCTAAGTGGTAAAAGTTGTGATGCTCTAACTTTTTCCATTCTTACCAATGCTAGTACTTTGTATTTTTTAGGCATCTCTTGTAGTAGTTGATGCATTTGTGCTTTCTTTTTTGGATATTCGGTTCTATTTTCATACATTTTATTTTCTAACCTTCATTTCTAATTTTACTACTTTACCCATTGTGGTTTTTATCATGAGTTTTTTGATATTTTTTTCACCATTAGGTAGTTTTTTCTCAATTGCATTAATTATTGCAATTGCATTACTAGCAAGATCATTATCATTCATTTGCTCATCTCCAATTTTACATGATAAAGAAAGTGAATTTTTAACTCTAACACGAATTGATGATTTGAATCTATTCAAAAAAGATTCTATTGGTGCATTAAATGGAACTGGTGTTGGCATCTTTCCTCTAGGTCCCAATAGTTGTCCTAGTGTTTTACCTACATTTGCCATTAATTTTGTATCTGCCAAAAAGAAATCATATTTATTTATTAATTTTCTTGATGCTCGCTTGTTTTCTGCTAACTGGTTTAATTTTTCACCGTCCATAACTTCATCTGCATTTGCAGCCTTTGCTTTAGTTCCCATATCACCACTAGCCATTACACATACAGCCGCAGGTTGACTCATTTGTTTTGGAAGTTGAATTATTTCATTTAGCGCAAATCCCTTTTTTACATCAATATCTTTGAATGTAATATACAATTCAATTGATTGTTTGAATTTTCTCTCTTTTTCGGATTTTCTAGCTTCTTGAATTAATGTAACTAATTCTGCCTCATTTGCCATGATTTTTTTTTTTATAACCTACTTAAAATCGTTTAGAGTATCATTTATTCATTTTACTAATTTTTCAAAAAAATACAATCTTTATGTAATTTTTTATCTTCATGATATAACAAATGAAGAAACTTACATTTAATACCTCAAAAGATTAGTTATCATAAATGCATAGTTTTGATGATTTAGATCTCAAATTATTATCAGAATTAAAAAAAGATGGTAGTATCTCTGTTCCTGTATTAGCAAAAAAATTGGAAATAAACTCATCAGTTCTTTATAGTCGAATTAAACGACTAATTAAAAAAAAATTAATTAAAAAATTTACAATTGAAATTGATGATGCACAATTAGGTTATGAAGTTAAAGCATCTGTTGGAATTAATCGTGATCCAAAATTTAAAGAAATAATACAACAAAGTTTACTTGATACTCCTGAAGTTACTGAAATATGTGAAATCACTGGTAGATTTGATATAATTATCAAAATTTTGGCAGAAGATCTTGAACAATTACACACAATAATTATTGATAAGATTGGTAAAATTGATGGTATTCAGAATACAGAAACTTTTGTTGAATTAGAAAAAACTGATAAAACTCCAATATATTTATCGAAGAATTAAGATATTAGTTTAGAATCCCACTTACCTTCATTAATTTCTAGAGTAATCTCTTTAGGAGTTTTACCCTCTATTTTTATTCCTAAACAGCCACATGTTCCAATAACTTGCATGGCTACTGATTTTAATTTAGATGCATAATTTGATTCCAATTTTACATTAGACACTTTGATAACTGCATCCATTCCAATATCTGCAACCCATTCAGTTCCAGATGTACCACTACCTTTTTGAATTCCAGCTTCTTTCAAAATAAGAGCAGACGCAGATGGAATGCCAATTTCAATTTCCCATTTTTTAGTATCAGCATCAACACTGACCGTAACAGGAACCTTCATTCCTTTAAAATCATTAGTTTTATCATTAATTGCTTTGATTACTTCCATAATGTTCACACCCATTGGTCCTAATGCAGGTCCTAATGGTGGACCAGCTGAAGCTTCTCCTCCTGTTACTAATGATGAAATTGTCTGTTTATCTCCCATTAAAAATAACCTTCTTGTATCTGATTTATTCCTTGCTATGATGAAACTGCTTTGAGATAGTTTGCATCTACAGTAACTGGTAATTGATATGGAGCATCAAGTAAAATTACTGTTGCTTCTTCTTTATCATGATCAACACGTGTAATCGTTGCTTTCATTCCTTTGAATGGTCCTCCAATTATCTCAACTGTTCCATCTACAGCTAGTTCTGAAACAGTTGATTTCTTTATTAAGTAATTTTCAATTTCGCTAAATTGCAATTCTCCTCTAAGTTGACCTTTGACATGCCTAACTCCTTGAATTGCACTAAACATATCCTGTGGATCTTCTGCCTCAACAACTACATATCCTTTAAGATTATCAACCAGTAAAATTGATTGAACATTGATAGTCTCACTTCTCATTTTGGCTTCTAGTAATCTCAATACAACTTTTTCTTGACCACCTGTTGTTCTTACTGCAAATAGATGGGAATTTCCAGTATCTTGAGTTGGTTCTGGAACAGGTTCTGATTCTACAACTGGTTCTGGAATTGATTCTGGTTCGGACATTATGATTTACCAATTGTTAATACAGAAAAGACAAATTGAACAATAAATGCTAGACCACCTATAGCGGATATTCCAAATAAAACTAGTCTAAGATGTTGTTTATAGACGTCTTTATCTGATTTTTTAGTAAGTTTTATAGTATTTACCATATTTTTGATTGTTAATTTTGGATTCAAATTATAAAGGAAATTAATAATGTGTCCATATATCTTTTATTCATGGAACTAATGGTTGCATACAGGGATGATCCTGCAGGCTATAATATGGCTAAATCTATCACTAAAAACTTAGAAAATGATAATGGCGTGTTTCATGGAAAAAACTTTGATCTAGCAATAATCTCTACTCCTAGTATATCTGCTGATTGGTTAGAAGAGAAATTTCATTATGATGGATTTATTTTTCTTTCTAAGCATGCTTCAGAATCTGGAACTTTAGCTTTGACATGTCATAGTACAGGAAACTTCGATATTGCAAGATTTGGTGGTAATCCTAAACAAATTGCAATACCACATCCAAATTTTCAGAAAACATATCTAAAAAATCTCTCCAATAATCATGAATCATTCTCTGATTTTCAAATTACTATTGAAGCTACACATCACGGTCCTACTTCACTTGAAAAACCATGTATATTCATAGAAATTGGTACAACTGAAAAACAATGGAATGACACTAAATTATGCAATTCAGTATCTAAAGTTGTTTTAAAGACTATTGAAAACCCAATTCAGAATTATCCATTTGCTATATGTTTTGGTGGAAATCATTATTCCAAAAAATTTTCTAATGAATTAATTAATGGAAAATTTGCATTAGGAACAGTAGTACCTAAGCATGCACTAGATTTTGTTGATAAATTATTATTTTTACATATAATGAACAGAAATAATGGTGCCAAAGCTGCCTTGCTAGATTGGAATGGTTTAGGAAAAAATAAACAACGGATAATAGATTTTTTAACTACAACGAATCTTGAGATTATTAAACTTTAAAAATAAAATTTTATTTTAAGACTCTATATTTTTTACTTCTTGAATAACTGTACGTAAATGTGCTTTATTTCTAATCGTATTTCCACGTATTTTTTTATATACTATTTTAAAAACATCATTTGTAATTTCTTTTCTATCTTTTGCTATTTTTAAGATGTATCGTAATGCTCTAACTTTATTTACATAAACTGTTTTCTTACCAACTCTAGCACCCTTTCTACCTTTCTTTGAACCTTGTGTTACTCCTCGTTTAGATTTTTGAATTTTCTTTGTTTTTGCTCTACCTCTTGATGTACCTTTAAATGATTTTATAGAAATAGTATTAGCTGTAATTAAACTTCTTATATCATCTCTAGTAATTGCATCTGCAATATCATCAAGATGCTCAGAATCAAATCTCACTCTATGCACACCAACTCCCACAATTCTAGATACAAGTTGTTTTTTTGCGTGTAAATTAACTGGCATTTTGACTCACTCTTGCATTGAACACTTTAAATTTTCTTTCTAAAATAACTTTCATTAATTCATTTCTTTTTTTAGTACCTACACTATGGCCAAATCTAATTCCATCTTGTTTTGGATTAAGATTTTCTAAATCGTTAATGCTATGTACTAAATTATCTGTATAACCTGATGGATGTAATCCTTTTGCAATATTTGGTGTTCCGTATCCAACTTTAACTAATCCTGGACGACCACGACTTTTTTGTTTTCTCTGATGATTATCAACTCCCTTTGGTTTTCTCCAATTTGGTTTTATTCTATCATAACGCCAGCTTTCAGCACGAATAAATTTTGGTCTGCTCTCTGATGCTTGTCGTCTAGCTTCTAGTTTTTCTTTGTTTATAGGCATTGAATTTAGACTTGAATTTTTACATAAATACGTATCTAAGTTATATTATAAAATCTAGAAAGAGATAAAAGTGAATTGGTTTTTTTTAAAAATCTTGATTAAAATTAAAAATTTCTATTTTGAGGTTGAAAATATTGTCTGAATTATCACTAAATCCTAAATTTCTATTACAGCTGAAAGAATTTGGAATAAACAGCAAAAAAATACATCTAAATCTTCCAGCAGCGAAATTAATGCAACACTCTACAGAAAAAAATGAGGGAGTTTTAACATCTACTGAGTCATTATCTGTTAAAACTGGAAAATATACTGGGCGTTCACCTCAAGACAGATACATAATTTATGATGATGAAACGCATGAGACAGTTGATTGGGGAAATGTAAACCATCAATTTCCATCTGAAAAATTTAATCAGATATTTGAAAAAATGAAAAAACATGCTGAAGGTAAAGAACTTTATGTTTTTGATGGATTTGTTGGTGCTGACAGAGAAAATAGATTACCAATACGAATATTCAATGATCACGCATGGCAAAGTCTTTTTTGTAGACAACTATTAGTTAGACCTTCTGCATCAGAACTTGATAATCACGTTCCTGAATTTACAATTTTTTGTTTAAATGATTTTGAAGCAATTCCTGAAATAGATGGAACTAGAACAAACGCATTCATACTTATCAATTTATCAAAAAGAATTATTCTAATTGGTGCAACAAATTATGCTGGAGAAATGAAAAAATCATTATTTTCAGTAATGAATTATCTTATGCCTTCACGCAAAATTTTTCCTATGCATTGTTCAGCAAATGTTGGTCAAGATGGAAGCACTGCTCTATTTTTTGGTTTATCAGGTACCGGTAAAACTAGTTTATCTGCAGATCCACAACGTATGTTAATCGGTGATGATGAACATGGGTGGTCTGATAAAGGAATTTTTAATTTTGAAGGAGGATGTTATGCAAAATGTATTAATCTTAAGGAAGAATCTGAACCTCAAATTTGGAATGCAATAAAATCTGGTACAGTTCTTGAAAACGTTATGATAGATAAGGAATCACTAAAACCAGATTTTGATGATGGAAGTTTAACAGAAAATACTAGAGCTGCTTATCCATTAGATTACATTCCAGGAGCAATAATTCCAAGTATTGGTGCAAGTCCTAAAGTAATTATATTTTTGACTGCTGATGCTTTAGGCGTATTACCACCAGTATCAAAACTAACTAAAGATGCTGCCATGTTTCATTTTATGTCAGGTTATACAAGTAAATTAGCTGGTACTGAAAGAGGAATAAAAGAACCAAAAGCAACGTTCTCAGAATGTTTCGGTTCACCTTTCATGCCAAGACCTGCATCTGTTTATGCTGAAATGTTAGGTGAAAAAATTTCAAAGCATAATGTTTCTGTTTATTTAATTAATACTGGTTGGTCAGGTGGTCCATATGGAGTTGGAAAACGGATTAGTATCAAGTATAGTAGAGCTATGGTTACAGCTGCTTTAACTGGAGCATTTGATATTGTAAAATTTAGGCATGATGATCTATTCAATCTAGATGTTCCATTGGAATGTCCTAACGTCCCTTCTAATATTCTAGATCCTAAAAATACTTGGTTTGATAAAGATTCTTACGATCTTTCTGCAAAAAAACTTGCACAGATGTTTGTAGAAAACTTTGGTAAATTCAAAAATGTATCAAAAGAAGTTCGTGAAGCAGGACCAATTAATCCTTAATCCTCAAAATTCTAATACCAAATATTGCGATAGTTACTATAATAACTGATAAAATTAAAATTGGTCGTTCAGTATTTTCTAAGTCATCTAATATAGATTTTTTATTTTCTAATGATGAATTAACTATAACAGAATCGAACACATCAAAAATTTTTTTATCAGTAGTAATTTTTGATTCTATCCAATGTTCACCAGATTGAAAAATACTTAATGGTTTATTTTGTTTTGGAGAAAAAGTAATCGAACTCTTTTCTAATGTATTTTTGTTAATTGCAGTAATTTTAGCATATGTCCATTCTGAAGGCTTTATAATTTCAAAAAATAGTTTTCCATCATTTTCTATAATATCCACTGTAGCCTCTGAAATTCTAATTTGAATAGGAATTTGATGTACAATTTCATTGTGTGTTATGAATAGTCTTCCTTCAAATTTACCAACATTGTCAGAAATTAATTTAGATGTGATATGTAACAAATCTCCTTCTAAATTATATTCGAAATTAACATTAGTAAAATCTGAAAATTCAATTTTTATTTTTTTATTAGACTTATCAAATTTTAGATGTATATCTTTAGTTTGTGTATTCTTTTCTAAAGATAAATCAAATCTTAAACTTGTTGGAATTATTAATAATTCTGAATTAAATGCATTTGTAACATCAATTCTACCAGCACCAGCTATATTCATTGCAAATTCATTACCATACTGATCTGTAACTAATTTGGAGGTTGTAATTAATTTTGATTTAATTTCTTGAGGTGTGAAATCAGGATTTTTATTTAATAATAATGCTACTGCACCAGAAACATGTGGTGCCGCATAGCTTGTACCACTAGTAATATTGTACTTATTATCTAACGAAGTTGTTTTTACAAAAACTCCAGGTGCAACCAAATCTGGTTTTTCATAAAATGGTGATACAGGACCTCTGGAACTAAACATTGCAACAAAATCTGGATGGTTAAACACATTCATTGTTCCAATTGTTTTAGTTTCCAACATTTTTTTTAAAATCAAACCATCTTCTTGAGTCATAGATACTGCTGGAATTAATGGTGTATAATTTTCTGGAACAGATTCATGAATTAATTCACCATAAAATATACCCGGTTCATTATTATAAACAATAATTGCTTTAGCACCATTATCAGCAGCTGCTTGTTCCTTTTCTGAAAAAAATACTATTTCATCTTCTTCTCCGCCTCTTTCTGTTAGAACTATTTTATCATTGACATCAAGATCTATCAAATCTTGTGTTCGACCAAATTCTCCAAATTTAATTTCTCCTGTAATTTTATCAGAAATAACTTGTGTTCCTAACATAGGTAGAATCTGAAATTGTTTTTCTCCTATTTCTAATGTAGAAACAATACTTGAATCAATGTCATTATATGTTGCACCTACTGTTATTGCATTTGGATTAGCACCAGGACTACCTATGGTTTTTTCATCCGGACCACTGTTTCCAGCAGCAACTACTACTACAATACCATTATTTACAGCCTCATTAACTGCATCATCAATTATATCATGAATTACATCTACTCCTAAACTGATATTGATAATATCTACATCATCAATTATCGCCTGATTAATTGCCTTAATTATTAGCTCTGAAGAAACTGCTTCTCCATCTTCAGATACTCTATAAGCAAAAATTTTTGACTTTGGCGCTATACCGGTAATTTCACCATCTGCTGTAATTATTCCTGCTACTTGTGTACCATGCCCATTAGTATCTTGGGGATTTTTGTCATTTTCTATAAAATCATATCCTCTTGATTTTTTTTCATTTTCTTCAATATCTAAAAGATCAGGATGTTGAAAATTAACACCAGTATCTATAACTCCAATTTTAATTCCTTCTCCATTTACACCAATCTGTATTGGATAATCAGCTCCTATATGGGGTCTACTATTTTCTAGAAATAATTCAAACACAACATCATTGTTATTCATAGAATTGATGCAAAATACTACTAATACTAAACTAAAACTCAAAAAAATGATACTATTTTTCCACATTTTATTAATCAATTTATTATCTAAAAATGCTTCTTTGTAAAACAATAAATTGTATTCTGTAAACTACTCTATATGGGAAAATATACACTTCCTGAGATGCCTTATGCATATGATGCACTAGAGCCTCATATCGATGCTCAAACAATGGAAATTCATCATACCAAACACCATCAAAAATATACTGATACCATGAATGGTGCTTTGGAAAAATTGAGTCCAGAATTACAAAGTAAGGATATCATTGAGATTTTATCAAATATCAATGATGTTCCTGAAGATATTCGTGGTGCAATCAATTTCAATGGTGGAGGATATGATAACCACAAACTGTTTTGGAATAATATGAAACCAAATGGTGGTGGAGAGCCTGGTGGCGCAATAGCAGACGCAATAAATTCTTCGTTTGGAAGTTTTGCTGATTTTAAAGAACAGTTCTCAAGCAAAACAGCTCCAATACAAGGAAGCGGTTGGGGTTGGCTAGTTTTTAATCCATCATCAAACAAAGTTGAATACAAGGCAATGCCAAATCAGACCAGTCCTAGAACTGAAGGATTAGTACCATTACTAGGACTTGATGTCTGGGAACATGCATACTATCTCAAGTATCAAAACAAACGTCCTGATTACATATCTGCATGGTGGAATGTTATCAATTGGGATGAAGTAGAAAATCGACTTTCAAAAGCAAAGTGATTTACTCTTTTTTTTATTTCTTAAAATTTTATTTTATTCTGTATCATTGGTAATCCAATCATATCCACGTTTTTCTAATTCTTGAGCTAGATCAGCATTTCCACTCTTTAGAATTTTACCATTTGCAAAAACATGAACATAATCTAATTTATCTAGGAAATTTAAAATTCGTGCATAGTGTGTGATTACAATTGTTGTGGAGTCTTTATCTGAAACTTCACTAATTGCTTTAGCAACTGCTTGAACTGCATCTATATCAAGTCCTGAATCAGGTTCATCTAAAATTGAAACTTTAGGTCTTAATACAGCCATTTGTAAAACTTCTGAACGTTTTTTCTCTCCTCCAGAAAATCCTTCGTTCAAATATCTTGAAAGAAATTCATCTTTCAATCCTACTGCGTTTATATTTTTTTTCAAATAATTTTGAAATTCTCTAACAGTAATGAAAACTTCTCTGTCATCACCTTGCATTGCTTTACTAAGTGCATTATAAGATGTTCTAAGAAAGTGTGAAAATCCTACACCTGAAACTTCTGTAGGATATTGAAATCCTAAAAATAATCCTTTTTTAGCACGCTCATCTGCTGTTAAATCCAATATGCTTTCTCCATCAAATAAAATATCTCCACTTGTAACTTCATATTTTGGATGAGCAAGTAATGTGTAAGCCAATGTACTTTTTCCTGAACCATTAGGACCCATTATTGCATGAACTTCTCCTGGACCTGTTTTTAGATTAACACCTTTTAGAATCTCTTTACCATCACGTTTTACACAAAGATCTTTAATTTCAAGAATTGCCATGACTAAATGCTTTAGTTTTAATATATAATTTCGACGAATTTTAGCTATTCCTAATCAAAAAAATAAGAAAAAAGGGGGTATTATTCAGTGGCTAAGATTGGTCGTAGAGTTAAAGTTATCTTGTTTGCTGTAAGTATTTCTTTTACTCTATTTCTGATAGTAACTTCTGTTATTCCAGAAATTGACGAAACATCTCTTTGTAGAATATTCTGACCAGTTAAAACGGATGCAACGTATAGATACGCAGATGCAATTCCATTTGGTGCTTTTCCATCAGCAATGTTTTGGTTTTGTGTTTTTTGAGCCATTTCCAAAGCTAATCGTTCTACTCTGACATCTGTTTTTGTAAGATTTGCAATCTTTGAGATGTATTTGTCCATAGTTACAACTGGTGTCACAACAGAACCCATATCCAAAACTAGATTTCTGTAGTATTTTGCAGCAAGCTTTGTTTTAGCTTTTACGTCTTTTGGCAAACACACTGTTTTACTTATGTCATCTAAAGATCTGACAATGTGGCATTGTTTACATGCCATGTAGATAACAGCTACTGTAATACTTATTACAGATTTTCCTTTAACTTCAATGTTTTTTCCATCTAAACTACGATAGATCATTGAAGCTGTTTCTACAACATTTTTTGGAAGATTGCAGTTTTCACAGGTTTCAGATATCTTCCCTAGCACATTTGTTAGTCTTCTTTCTCTAGGAGATGTCACTCTCACTCTTTTCTGCCATTTTCCGAGTCTTTGCATTTGATTGGATGTGGCACTATCTATTTTTTTTCCACTATAGTCAGTACTTGCAATTGATATTTCAGTTGCAATTCCCATATCGTGTTGTGAGAGTGTTGTTTGTCCAGTTGCTCGGGCCAATCTCATCTTATCTTCAAGATTAGCACCTTTGCTTTCAGGACCAAAATCTGCCATTTGTTCTGCTACTACAATACCGCAGCTTGAACAAATTCTTTCGCCATTATGAATATCGTCTACAATTGTAGATTGACATTCAGGACAGCATATTTCTATTTCTAATGTATTCATCTATGTCTTCTCCTGTTTTTTCTTTTTGCAGGAGAAGTTTGTCCAAACGAAAAAACTTTCATTCCAATTATTTTTTTCAAGTTGTTTGTTAAGGGAATGGCGGAAGCGTATGGATTTCGAACTGGTCCAATAAGCTCTGTAACTTTAGCAATCTTTTGATTACTTTCATTACAAAGTAATTGACCTTCTTTGATCTCAATGCTTAATTTAATTATGACTCGACCACTATTGGCTAAGTGCATAACTTCACCTACCTCCTGCAATTACATGTATTACAATTCATCTACTTTCATTACGTTCGGTCAACAAAACTTCATCTTGAAGCTAGTTTCATTACTTTTTGGATTGTTTTTCTCTTTTGGAAACCAGTTTACTTGAAATTTTATTCATTATGTTAATTTTTGTTGTATTTTTTTCAAGTACAATATATCCAGATCTAACATACGGTCTTTTTGGAAATCTAACTTGTTCTTCTGTTTCTTTTGGTTCCAATCCAGCAGCTTTTGATGCATCTATCAATTCTTTTAAAGATGGATCAAAAACGCATTTTTCTTTAGAAAGTTTTCTTCCTTTATTTCTTGGCAGTGTTTTGTTAAAATAATCAAGCCAGACTACGACGTGCTCGTAATCCTTCATTTTATCACTTTAGTAGAATTCCGTTTAATGTTCCGTCTTGACCTGGTCTTGAAACAATTCTACATTTTCCATCTTTTGTTTCAACAATAGCACCTTTTGTTATAATACCACGTCTTTGATAATCATTGTTTGTTTGATTTTCTAAAACTTTGACAATTTCAGAACTTTTAATTTTTCCATCTGTTAACGCAACGTTAACAACGTTTGCAGTTTTCATAGCTGTCTTTCTGTTATTACCTCTTGTCTTTCTTGTAACTGTGGTTTGTTCACCCATCAACGCCTCATTTGGAAATCTATCAATATGAAATTTTCTTCTTGATTTTAGAGGATGTCTATGTCCACCAGTAATTTTACTGGTCTTTAAATTTTCTACAGACTTTCTCATAAAAATTGTTAATTTTACTCTAATTTATACAAAACGCATATTTTAGAAAATTTATTGTGTGTTGACAGATATTTTTGGTGTTATAGGAGGTATTTCTTTTATATTTCGTGTTCTCACTTTTTTAAATAATTTTTGTCTTAATGTATCATCATCTCCCTGTATTCCAAAGTATTTTCTAAATTTTTCAGTAGTATTGTAAATTTTTATTCTTCCAACATTTTGATGTTCAATAAAATCTAATTGAGATAATTCTTTTAGATGTGAATATACACCAGTACCTCTTACTTCTACAAGTTGTTTACTTGAAATTGGTTGTTCATATGCAATATACGATAATGTTTTTTGAGTTGCTTTTGGAAGAATTGGTTTTGATGCATATCTTCTTCCTATGGTTGAACTATATTCTGGTTTAAGCTGAAAAACATAAGATCCATCTGGTAATACAACAATCTCTATAGCCTTGAAGGCAGTTTTTGCTTTTTGAATTAATTTTGAAAGTAGATTAAGAGTTTTTGTTCTAGATTCTGTGCCTGACGCTCTAATTAATTCCTCGACACTCATTGGTCTACCTGCTGAGTATAACGCGGCTTCTAGTCTAGCAATTGATTCATTTTCATCTTCAATCCTTACCATACTTTCAAACCTCTCAGAATTGACTTAAAACCATCTTTTACATATCCTTGATCAAATTGTAATTATTCTTTGATAAGGGTCACTCTAATATCTTCATCCTCTTGTGACAAATCAACTTTTTCATCTCTTGCTAAAAATAATGCAGCAAAGAAGCATCTTATTGAATTTGTCATGTCCAGATCTTTTGTAATAGTCTTTAGTAGGATTGATTGATTAGACTCAAGCTTTTTTAGCACCAGATCCTGATATTGCCCAATTATGTTTTCAAGTGAATTGAAATAATCTTTGAAATTTGGAGCCTCTTGTATTGGATCAAATTTTAATTGATTACCCCTTCTTTCCCTTGGGTTTGCAATAGTTCCAATTAGGTTCTCTAACAGATCCAAAAGTTCAGTTAGTGATACAGGATAAGTTGATTCATGTCTATATGGAATATCCAACATTTGAATATCAATATCAGTTCTTTGCCTCAATGGCTTTTTTTCCATAGCAGCTTTTTGAAGTGCAAAGATACTTTCTACTTTTAATCTATAAATCAAAGATGATGATAATGCTGCCATTCCTGCAACTCTAAGATCTTTTTTATCTGTTTTTTCCAGAATTTCAAGCAATAAAGTAAGTATTTGTATTAAATCAATATCCCAAACATTTTTTTTCTTAATTCCCTCTGGATCAAATAAAACATTTATGGGTATTTTTGATATCTGAGCTTTTGTATCTTCTTGACTCACGAAATAATTCTAAATGCATTCCATAATATCTAAAGGCTCTAATTTTTTGTTGTTCTCAGTCAACTCTTATATTGTTATCTAAAAATTTAGAACTTATTGAAAGCTGCTCAGATTATTGAACCTAATGAACCATTAAAAATTAATGATATTGAAATTCCAAAACCAAATGGAAATCAAGTTTTAGTAAAGGTGAAATCAACAGGAGTTTGCCATAGTGATCTTCATCTTTGGGAAGGTGGCTATGATACAGGTGATGGATTTATGAAAGTTACAGATAGAGGAGTCAAATTTCCAGTAGTTCCTGGTCATGAAGTAGTTGGAACTGTTGAAGAAATTGGTGAATCAGTTCAGAATGTAAATGTAGGTGACATGGTGTTAGTTTATCCTTGGATTGGATGTGGAAGTTGTTCTACATGTAATAAAGGTGATACAAATCTATGTGAATCACCAAAATCATTGGGTGTATTTCAAAATGGTGGTTATGCAGAAAGTGTATTAATTCCAGATTATAGATTCTTAGCAAAAATTGATGGATTAGATCCTGACGGTGCAGCATCACTTGCATGTTCTGGTCTTACTGCATACACTGCAATAAAAAAAGCATTAGTAAATGATCCTGAAAATATTTTGATTGTTGGAGCTGGAGGTCTTGGTTTAATGGGAGTTCAGGTTGCTAAAGCATTAACAAAATCTAACATAATTTGTGCTGATCTTGATGACGAAAAGCTAAATTCAGCAAAAGAATTAGGTGCAACTCATATAATTAACACCAAAGAATCTGATGCAGTTAAAAAAATAATGTCAATTTGTAATGAAAAGGGTGTAGATAGTATTGTTGATTTTGTTAATGCACCTCCCACAGTTAAAATGAATCTTTCATTAATTAGAAAACGTGGAAACATAATTTTAGTTGGGTTATTTGGTGGTGCAGTTGAATTACCATTAGTATCTGTACCACTTAAAGCAATTACAATTCAAGGTGCATACACAGGAAATTATAATGATATGATAGAATTGATTAAACTTGCACAAGATGGAGTTATCAAGCCTATTGTTTCAAAGCATTATACATTAGATGAAGCAAATACTGCTTTAGAAGATCTCAAAAATAGAAAAATCATAGGAAGAGCAGTTATCAATCCATAATATTTTAAAAAGATGGTCCCCACTGAAGGATTTGAGCCTTCGACAACCCGATTTCTGTATGCCTAGTAGACCACTGTTATTCAGCCCTAAGCCGACAACTACAGTCGGAAGCTCTACCAGGCTGAGCTAAGTGGGGACTATATTTTTACAGTTTTTTTGTATTATTAACTTTAGTTTTAGTGATAGATTAAATACAAATAAAATATGTTTTATTTAGGCTTGAAACGTATTCAGAAACATCAATTTAGTGGTTATGTTTGTTCACCATATCTACATGATCATAATTCAATTGAACAAAAAGATCTTTGGATTGATTCTAAAAATATAGTTAACATGTATTTTGTTACTGCTACGTTCTCAGACACAAGTCAACCTTATTTTTCATTTGATACAAATCATTATGTTCTAGCAGAATTCAAGAATCAGAAGAAAATAGTAGATGATTTAAACAAAAATCTACAAGAAAAACCCTCGTTTATTTTTAATATGGATAAAATGTTGTTTGAAAGACAAACTATTGGAAAACCAAATTTCATATCAATTTATTATCTTGAATATGGAGATTCTCATGAAGATCTGAATTATGTAGCAACTCATTTTGCTCGACGTGACAAAGTTGGATATTCTGGTTTTGGTCATATGGAACTTTTTTCTAAAATTCCACCTAAATTTACATTTCCATACAGTAATGATATTGTAATAATGGAAATTTCTAGTGAGAAAAGCCATCAAAGTGATAACAAGTATTGTGAACAAACTAGACTCGATATATGTAGAAAAGGAGTTGTAATGAATAATCTCGTAAGTTTCTCAATTCTAGAAAAACTAAAATAAAAAAATGTAAATACTCCTCAAAATTTGAATGTGTATGAGTAAACCATCTGATTTAGGTTCATTAAAAATTGGTTCTTACATATTACTACCAGTGACAGATCAACCAACAGGTGATCCTTGTAAAATTGTTGAATATGATACAAGTAAGCCAGGAAAACATGGTGCAGCTAAAGCTAGAATTGTAGGAGTTGGAATTTTTGATGGTCAAAAACGACCACATGTAGGTCCTGTTAGTATGCAAATTCACATTCCATTAATTCAGAAAAAAACAGGACAAATCATTTCAATTACTGGTTCTGACATTCAAGTTATGGATTCTGAAACTTTTGAAACAGTTGATATCGAATTGATTGATGAAGAAGTAGAAGGTAAACTTGAACAGGCTCAGGATGTTGAATATTGGGATGTAATGGGAAGAACAAAAATAATGCGAATTAAAACATCCTAGCTGGATGCTAATGATGACTGGAAAAGCCAACTGATTTTTGATGAAGATTATGAGTATTGAAGTGTCCAATTTTTTTTGATCTATATGAAATTAGCAGCTTTTTTTTCAGGGGGTAAAGATAGTTGTTATTCAATTTACAAAGCGAAACAATTAGGGCATACTATAGAAGTACTAATTACAATAATACCACAATCAGATGATAGTCATCTACTCCATTTTCATAATATTTCTAAAACAAAATTACAATCTAAATCCATGAAAATACCTCAAATAATTGATAATTCAAGAACAGTAAAAGTTGAAGATGAGATATCACTTCTGAATAAATTATTAAGAAATTCAATAAAAAATTTTAAAATTGAAGGAATTGTTCATGGAGGAATATTAAGTGAATTTCAAAAATCTAAATTTGAATTGATTTGTAGTGATTTAAATTTACAATTAATTTCTCCTTTATGGCATGAAAATGCATCAGTATATATGAAAAAATTACTAGATGATGATTTTAGATTTATAATATCTAGTGTAAGTACAGATGGCTTGGATAATACATGGCTTGGAAAAGAGATTACTTTTGATAATCTTAAAATTTTAGAAGATCTTTCAAAAAAATTCAAATTTAATTTAAATTTTGAGGGTGGAGAAGCAGAAACATTTGTAATTAATTGCCCAATTTTTCAAAATAAAGTTAAAATTACAAAATCTAAAAAAAATTGGGATGGTTACAGAGGAAGATTTGAAATACTGGAGGCTGAATTAGAAAATAATGCTTGATAATCTTAAAAATGGTCTTCGTTCAGCAATAAAAAAAATTGTTAGTTCATCTGGTGTTGATGAAGAATTAATTAAAGAACTTGCTAAAGATGTTCAACGATCTTTATTACAATCTGATGTTAATGTCAAACTTGTTTTAGAGATTACAAAAAACTTACAGGAAAGATCATTAAATGAAACACCACCACCAGGTTTATCAAGAAAAGATCATATTGTAAAAATTTTATATGATGAACTTGCAAAATTATTAGGAAAAGATACCGAGTTTCATTTCAAATCAGGTAAAATCAATAAAGTTTTGATGTTAGGAATTCAAGGAAGTGGAAAAACCACAGTTTCTTCAAAACTAGCAAAGTTTCTAACTAAACAGGGTTATCGTGTTGGAGTAATTGGTGCTGATACGTATAGACCGGGTGCTTTAGTTCAACTACGCACTATGTGTGAGAAATCAAACGTAGATGTATACGGTGAAGAAAATAATAAAGATCCATCTAAAATTGTTAAAAACGGATTAAAACATTTTGAAAATTCAAATTTAGATATAATTCTAATTGATACTGCTGGTAGACATAAACAAGAAAAAGATCTCTTAGATGAAATGACAGAAATTAGTAAAGTTGCAGAACCAGATTTAGCACTACTTGTAATAGATGGAACCATTGGGCAACAATGTTTTTCTCAAGCTGAGGCATTTAATAGAATTGTTCCTGTAGGTGGAATTGTAATTACAAAACTTGATAGTTCTGCAAAAGGTGGTGGTGCATTGGCTGCATCATCTGCCACTGGTGCTCAAGTAATGTATGTTGGAACTGGAGAACGAATTGATGACTTGGAACAATTTTCACCAACTAGATTTGTTGGAAGACTACTTGGAATGGGTGATGTACAAGCAGTTCTTGATTTAGCAAAACGTCTTGAGAATGAAGCAGACGATGTACGCATGAAAAGAATTAGTAGTGGCAAAATGAACATGGAAGATTTTTTTTATCAATTAGAAGAAGTTACAAAAGTTGGTTCGTTACAAAGTCTAATGGAAACAATGCCAGGTCTATCAGGGATGGTCAAAGAGGATCAGTTAGAACAAATGGAGAAACGTATGGACAAATGGAGATACATTATACAAAGCATGAATAAAAAAGAAAAGGCAGATCCTGATTTATTGAATGCATCTCGTATCAAAAGAATTGCTAGAGGCTCTGGATGGCCTGAACATGAGGTAAAAGAATTATTAAAAAATTATAAAAATTCAAAAAACATGATGAAGGCATCAAAAGGACGTCAAATGCAGGGTATGATGCGAAAATTAGGTCTTGGTTGAGTTTTTTCCTAAAAATATTCACTGAATAACAATATTGGTATGATACTATGAAAAATCAGAAATCAACACAAATTTTAGTAAAATTAATTTTAAAAAAACATTCCATATGCAATTACTGCCTTGGGAGATTAATATCAAAAAAATTATGCTTGAAACCAAGTAAAAATTTAGGTAAAAAATTTAATATAAAATCAACTGATTCATCTTTAAAAAAATGTTTTATTTGTAAAAACATATTTGAAAAACTGGATCAAGTTGTTGCTCAAATGATTCAAAATTCTTCATCATATGAATTTCAAACTTTCTTAGTTGGCTCTGTTATAAAACCATCAATATCAGATAATGATGATATAATCAAATCAAAATTTAAGATAAAGGGTGTGCTGAATGTTAAAACTCACATTAATCATGAAATAAGTAAAAAATTTACACGACAAACAAAATCAAAATCAGATATCTTAAATCCAACTATTATATTTAAAATAAATTTTAAAGATGAATCATGCCAAGTTCATTCAAAATCATTATTTGTTTATGGTCGATATACAAAAAAACAAAGAAATATGCCACAAAAACAAATGCCATGTAAGAATTGTCAAGGAAAAGGTTGCATGATTTGTAATTTTCATGGACTTGAAAATTTTAATAGTGTTGAGGGGCAAATAGCAAAATTTCTTTATAAAAAATTCAAATCAAAACAAGTTAAAGTAAACTGGATTGGTGGAGAAGATAAATCAAGTTTAATTTTAGGTAATGGAAGACCATTTTTTGTAAAAATATTTGATCCTCATATTAGAAAAGTACGATTTCAAAAACAAAATTCTTTAAATGGATTACAATTACACGGTTTAAGACAGATTTTAAATCAACCAAAAGATTCTATACCATTTAGATCGAGCGTAGTTATTTTAGTTGAATCTAAAATTCCTTTGAAGAATAATTTACTCAAAAAATTACATCTAATTAAAAAAAATCCTTTAGTAATAAATAATTCTGATGAAAAAATTGTTAAAAAATCTGTTTATGATCTTAAATATAAAAAAATTAAACCAAATTCTTTACAAATAATTATGTCTGTTGATGGTGGTATTTCAATTAAATCATTTGTAGAGGATTCTAGCATTCAACCTAATTTGACTGAACTATTAGATAATGAATGTAAATGTGTGCAATTTGATTTTAAACAGATTGATATGATTAGTAATATTAACAAAAATTAACATTTTTTATACTAATTTTTTTAGATATTGTATGGATCCATTAAAACAAATTAATGATGCAAAAAATGCTGGTACGTTACCTCCAAAAATCTTTGATTTAATTCAGGAACGTTTTCCAATAGTTCTATCAGGAATTACACGTATAGAAAAAGCATCCAAAATTAAATATCCAATTGCATATGTTGATCCATCGATAACAATCACTGATAATTCTAATTCAACCGATATTGGTATTCTCTTTGCTAGAACAATTCCAGTCACATTAAAAAATTCTGTAGAAATTGTAATTCAGATATCTGCTCCTCTTGTTGCATATGGTCTTAAAGGTACAATTCATGCTATTTTAGCACATGAATTTTTACACTATCTTGAATTAATTAGTAGAATATCAAAAATGGAAATAATTTCTGATGAAATTTCAAGTAATTTATTTGAAAATGTTTATTCAGACACTACCCGTTTATTAGAACCAAAAAGTGTTTTTGATGATGTAACTCTAATATCTCATATTACAAAACATTTTCCAACTGGGTTTAGAGATTATAAATTAGAAGATAAAATAATGAAATTCTGGTTTGGAAATAAACTTCCAGTATCAAAAATTTCTTTGGATACTAACACTGTAAAACTTAATCCAAATTTATTAGCCAATATTAAATTTGATGAAATTCTATTGCAGCAATTAGAAATAATTCAAGCAAAAAATTCAAAACTTAGAAAGAAGAAACTCTATTAAATAAATTCTGTATTGTTACAACGTCCACAAGTTCGACGATTTTTATGCTCAGACATGTAAACACCTTTTCCACATCTATCACATGTTTTTTTTAATCTTGAAATTTTCTCATTATCTACTTTGTAATACTCAGAGACTTTTGGACTAAATCCTTTATGTCCTTTTTTTTCTACCGGCATTATTTTTCCTCAGCCTTTGCTTCTTCAGCAGGTGCTTCAGCCTTTGCTTCTTCAGCAGGTGCTTCAGCCTTTGCTTCTTCAGCAGGTGCTTCAGCCTTTGCTTCTTCAGCAGGTGCTTCAGCCTTTGCTTCTTCAGCTTTTGATTTTTTTCTATTTAACCGTTCAAAAATAACTGGGTTCACTTGTCTTTTAGCAATTTTTTCATCATCATAAACATAGAATGTAGCAGTAATATTTGGTCTACCTGTTTGATTTTTCATATTCATAGCCAAAACAGTTTTTCCATTTAATTTGCATTCTTTTGTAATCATATCTACTGCCTCTTCCTGCTTTAATTTTCCACCTAATGCATTAAATTTACAAGTAATTTCTCTTCTATCTAGAAATGAATTATTTTTATCGTCTAGTATCTCAAGCATTGACATGTAACAAATCCTCTGAATAGTTCTTATAAATCTTCAATGATATTGCGAAGAAATTTAAGAAAATTTATTCTGTATACAGTATGGATAGATATATGCTACATCTAGCAAATAATTCAAGTTATAATCGAAAAATGGCAAAGAGTATTTTGATGGAATCAAGAGATCTTGCTTATGGAATGAATCTCATATTAAGAGATTGTAGAGTTTCTAAGAAATATGTTGAAATTGATACTTCAATTCCAGAAAACAATTTAGATGAACTAATTCAAAAATTATCTACTATTGGACCACTTGATCATGCAAAGCATGTTGTTGAGGAAAAATTTGAAAAAGAGGATGCAATAAACCAAGGAATATCCTATTTTAATAATGAACGTTTTTGGGAGTGTCACGAAGTATTTGAAGGCGTTTGGATTAATGCTAGTGGAAATGAAAAATTCTTACTTCAAGGTTTAATTCTTGTTGCTGCAGGATTAGTTCATTATCAAAAAGATGAAGATGATATTTGCATCAATATATTTAATCGTGCATTAGAAAAATTAGAAAATTCTAAAGGAGAATATTATAACATAGATGTAGATAGAATTAAAAAAACTGTAAGTGAAATGATAAGTAGTAAACAGATTTTTAGTTTTTTGATTTGATAGTATTTATTACAGTTTCAATAACTTGTGCACCTTCTAACAAACCAATACAGCCTTTTTTTGAATCTTGCTCAGTAAATCTTTGTGTATCATCATTTTTTATTTTATCTCCAGATATTAACAGCGGTACAGGATCATCACTATGTCCTTTATTGATACATGGTGTTGAATGATCTGCAGATATTACAATTACAACATTTTCTGTGTTAACATTCTCTAAAAGTGTTCCAAAAAATCTTTTATCAATCTCTTCAATATTTTTCATTTTTCCAACTGCATCACCATCATGGCCAAATTCATCAGGTCCTTTCAAATGTACATAAATTGCATTTTCTGTTTCCATTGCTTTTGCAGCAACTTTTGCTTTTTCTTCATAATCAGTTAATCCTCCTGCACTAAATGCTTTCATTTTTAAAATATTTGAGATACCAATTTCTACCGGCATATCTACAATACATGAAAATTTCATTGCGTATTTTTCATTAATATATTGCACATTTGGAATTTTATTCCCTGCATCACGTAGAAGTATGCTATTTAGCAATTTTTTATTTTCATCCTTTCGTTTTTTATTGATTTTACTTTCTTTTAGAATTTTCAGTGATTGATCTGTAAATTCATTTACAAGATTTGCAGTATGTGATGATGCATTTGAATCATCCAAAGGCAGACATCTTTCTATTTTCATAAAATCTCCTACTGCTTTTGCTACTCCCATTCCATCAATTCTTGAATATGCTGGATCTGTATTTGAAATATTTGCAGAAAGAGGATGTTCATCTCTAATTCTAATTACTACTCTATGGCCAATAGTTGGTGCAACTACTACTGTAGAATTTGGACTGGAGAATTTTAGATTATTTTCTATTTCTTTTGCAACACCAACTGCATCTTGTCTTTCAATATTCCTTCCAGCTCTTCTATCTATTATTACATCATTATCATCTAATGTAGAAAAATTCCCACGAAGTGCCAAATCGTCATTCTTAAAATCAATTCCAATTCCAATTGCTTCTATAACACCTCTACCTGCATAATCTGCATGATAAAACTTGTATCCTAACATATTGAAAACTGCAATATCTGATTCTGGAGCAATTCCTTTACCTACTGAAATTACTTCACCCATTTGACCATTTTTTGTTAATTGATCTAAATTTGGTGTTACTGCATTCTCTAGAGGAGTTTTATTATCTATATCTGGATGTGGTAGATCACCAACACCATCTAATAAGACATACACAATTTTGATCTCAGAATTGTCAGAACCCAATTCAATTCTCAGCCATACTTCGGCATTTTAAACCTTACAGATATAACAAATTTCTATTTTGATCGTTTAACACTTTTTACCTAACCATTTTTTTATAATATATCTTGGGTAATATGCGTAAAGATCATGTATCTGAAAGGTTTGTTATAGTTAATTCAGAAAATACTAAAACTAAGGTTGCAAAAAAGAATCCATTTAAACCAGGAAATGAATCTATGACAAATCCATCTGTTTTATCATTAGTCTATAAAGATGGCATGTTACAAAGACTTCAAGATGCAGATGATTACTTTGTTAAAGGTTGGGCAGTTAGAGTTTTTCCTGCAGATAATCCTATAGTCAGTATTGATAGTGATAATTCATATTCTGAACATCCATTATACAGTGAACCTGCATATGGATATCATTATGTTGTTGTTGCATCACCAAATGAGAAAGAAACATTATCAACTATTAGTGTAGACCAGTGGTCAAATGTTCTTGTTGTTTTACAAGACAGAATGAGATGGTTATATACACAAAAAGGTGTTGCATATGTTGCAATTTACGGTGATCATGGTAAAGAATCTGGAAGTGTAGTAGATCATCCACATCTAAACATGATTGCATTTTCAACAATACCACCTACTATAGAGGATGAAGCAAATTCATCACATAGAATACTTAATGAAAAAGGTGTATATCCAATGAGTCAGTTAGTAAATGCTGAAATTGGTGGTCCAAGGCAAATTCTTCAAACTGAAGGATTTATTGCTATTTCACCATGGGCTCCATCTTATCCATACGAATTTTGGATATGTCCAAAAAAACATGCAACAAATTTTTCAAAAATCTCACAAAAAGAAATTAATGATTTAGCATTAATTCTACGTGCAACTCTTGGAGGTCTTTCTAAAAAAATTAAAAATGCATCTTATAGTTTTGCTTTTCATTTATCACCAGAAAAGAAGAACAGTAAACAAATTCATTGGCATATTGAAATTTATCCTAAAATACATCCATGGTCTGGGCTTGAAACTGGATTTGGAATGTTTCATAATAAACTATCCCCAGAGAAAACTGCTGAAGATTTGGGTGCTTTTTGTAGAAAAGAATTATCACTTCTTGTAGGAATATTAGATTAATTACATATGGTTTATTACTTGAAACAGGGAATATTTTACTATGGCTATTGAAAAATACATGGCTATAGCTGGTTTGGCATTGTGTATTTTTTTTGTAGCTGAAATAATTACAATTTTTAATTATATGTCTAATTCATTACTTGAGGATGTAATTTTATTCGAAGCTAAACCAAAAATATTTCAATTTATTTCAATGAGTATTGCACCTGCAACTATTATGTTTGGTGTATCATTTTGGTTATCAAAGAGATATGGTTCAAAACTTAATGGATCATTAATTACTTTAGGTGGAATTGTTGTATTAATTGGAATGGGTTTTGTATATTCAATGATTCCAAATATTGATGCAAAATTAATAGATGACTCAATTCACATTACTCCTATATTATTTATGATTGTTTCAATTCCAATTATCATTGTTGGTTTAAGACTATTCAAAACAAAACTAAGAAAACCAAAGAAAAATTATCTTGATGATAATTTCTAAATTAAACACTCATTTTTCTTCTTTTTTCAGAACTTTGATTTGAAAGTAAATTCTGTTGTTGACGAATTCTTTCTGCGATTAATCTATAAAGTGATCTTATCCGATCCTTCGTTTTATCTGTTAAAAATTCTGCTTCATTCGTAGCAATTTTTTCACATATATACCGACAAACTTCTTCACTATCAAAATTCTCCCATTCATCTTCTTTATGCTCATTCCAAATTGACTCTAATCCTTCTAAAATTCCAGTCTTATTTTTTGATTTAATGAACTCGCTTGTTAGATTAACATAACCTTCTTTTCTTAATTTTATTGCGTATGTTTGATTTACGGCATAAAGATAGTCATCTGGTAGCATATAATCCTCAATTGATTGTAATGCCTTGCTATCATGCTCAAAGAAAATTGTTTGAATTTTTGTAAATTCATTTGCAACTAGTTGTGCTGATATATCTCTAGATTCTTTTGTATTATCCAATAAAACAAAAGTATTGTATCCGTGATTTCTATAAAAAATTGCTAACGGCAATACAGAATTTTTATTATATGCTGCAACAATATTTAATGGATTCATAGAAATATTTGGATCCTCTAAAAATTTATCAAATGCATTAAGATACATTGTATCTGCCATAGTTTCTACTATTATCACTGGTCTTGAATTATAGCCAATTTCTCTATCCACAATTGATTCTACTAATCCTCTCGAAAGACCATACAGAATTGGTGTTAATGTTAAATCATCTGCATTCCAATAATCATAATATATTCTACTTAGATGTTTTTTCTTATCTAATTCTACAACTAACAGATTTCCAGGTGCATAGTCAAAAATCATGTATGGTGAATGTGTTGCATATAGTACTTGGTTTGAACCTGCTAAATTTTTTAGTAGATCTGAGATTCCTCGTTGCTGTGTAGGATGTAAATTTCTTGCTGGTTCGTCAAGTAGCAATATTGCTTCTTTAAGTTCGGCTCTTTGTGTCTCTGCAGCAAAATTCACAATGAATGAAAATGTCCATTTGAATCCTTCTGCTCTTCTATTTAATATTCCTGTATTAGTTACAGTTCCATCTTTATGAACGTCTGATATAACAACACTCATTATATTATTTGGATTAAGTCTCAGCTCAACATGAATTGCATCTCCTTTCCATGCAGGATTTAATTTTTCAGTTAATCTTTTACCACATGTATTCAAAAGTTTTATCAGTTGTGATGGGCTATTTTTACATTCTTCTAATTCATTTATATCAAGTTCTGCTAAATAGAATAAATTATCAACGGTTTCAGTTTTATCAAATTCATCCTCAGAAAATTCAACACTAGATTTATCTGCCATTCTTCCATATTCATTAAGATTTATGTTTCCAATAATTTTTTTATAGTCTGAAAAATAAACAAACCTTGGATGCAAATTTGTCTCAATGAAATTTTCTAATGCAATTCTTTCTGTAGTTCCAATTAAAAGATTCTGAAAGTTTGTGTTAGGGTCTTCAGCAATCTTTTCCCATTCTATTGTTATTTCTGGCTCATCAGTTGCTAACACATGCAAGTTATTTCCAAATTCAGCCATTTGATTTCTAAAAATTTCTTCAGTTTCTGGTGCTTGACTTTCAAAAAATCGTGTGTTAAGTTTTATTCTAATGTGGTTTGGAATCGTATCTAAGAAATTAGATACTTTTTCTATAAAATTTTCCCATGAATTTAATCCACTATTTTCGGCCTCACTGATATTTACATCTCCAAAATCATATTGTGTGATAGGGTTATTGTTAGTTCTAAAAATCTTTATTTTTTTAATTTCTGGTATATTAGGAAATGAATCTTTGATAATTCTTGTTTCATTGTGATTTAGATCAAATTCTCCTTCAGCCAACATAACTTCATTTTTTAGTTCTTCATCCATCTCATCACATAGATCAAGTTCCGATAATTGATGTTCTCTATTCAGTAATGTTAAAGCTTGTAAAATAGTTGTTTTTCCACTTTCATTTCTACCAACGAAAGCAGCAAGATCACCAACTCGAATTTCACCAGAGTCATGAATGCATCTATATGCTCTAACTCGGAATTTTCTTAATCGCATCTGGCAAATATGATTTTGTGATGAATTTAACTAGTATGACCAAATTATCTTAGAGCTTTAAACGAATCCTTTTTGTCCATTTTTGCTTCTTTATTATAATTTTTCAATATTTTGATTATAATTTTTGATTTCTTTCATGATTATATTGATATAAGTGAGTTACAGAGTTTAATCGAAATGAGTAAATCACCATTTTTGGTTTATGTGTTGCCGATAATATTATCGGTAGGATTAGGAACATTGGTCATGGCTGAGGCATTAAATGATTCTGAACGTGAATTAGATATGTGGCAAATTGGTGTGGCCAATAATATTAGTACACAAACAATCCAATTAATTGGATTAGAAGCAAAATATAGTGTATCTGATCCAATAGAATTTGAAATTAGAGTTATGGATTCCACATTTAATTGCGGAGATTTATACATTACAATATATAAAATTATAAATTCTACAAAACAAGTAGTTACACAAAGTGGATTTCTAAATCAGTGCTATATTACAGAAAATAGTAATTTACCTATAGATAATAATTATTCAGAGATATTAGGCGAAACTGGCGAATATGAAATTTTAATTGAATTATATGACAAGACTTACCAACAAACGTATTCACACAGTGAAAACTTACGAGTGAATTAAAAATTTGGATAGTGAAAAATATTGAAAAAAATATCAAAACAAGAAAAAGAGGCTGCAGAACTCAAAAAAGAACTTGAAGAAAGAAAAGCAGAATTAGCAATGTTAGCTAAAAAAAACAAAATAAAGTCAAAAGCAAAGTCAAAAGCAACTAAAGTGGAAAAACCAAAAGCAAAGTCAAAAGCAACTAAAGTGGAAAAACCAAAAGCAAAGTCAAAAGCAACTAAAGTGGAAAAACCAAAAGCA
>Ga0208764_10000038_pt1 | contig 62960 bp, 35 predicted proteins | sample ETNtaG_18_FD_185762 | JGI IMG/M metagenome (GOLD analysis project Ga0208764, IMG submission 185762) | Marine microbial and viral communities from oxygen minimum zone, Eastern Pacific Ocean - ETNP201302SV91 (SPAdes) (version 2) | ecosystem: Environmental > Aquatic > Marine > Oceanic ... | reverse complement strand
ATATGCGACTTCTCCTTGGTTCAGAACCTCGACCTCGCTCGCTTGGACTAACAACCTCCACCTGTACGAGCGTTCGTCGAACTGTAGCCACCCCTTCATTCTGACGTGACTTCCAGACTCAACCCACTCTATAACGCGCCCCTCGACCTGAATGTACAGTAGGTGGTCGGCCCCTCCATACACTTGGTTGTCCATGAGGTAGAGTGAGTGGTAGGTCACATCTGGTGCCAACGACTCGCTAAGCCAGCCATCAATCATCAGAGATGAATTCGCAAAACTATCGGGATTCTGACCGACCTCGACTAGTTTGGTCTCGGTGAACTCAATAGACTCTCCCTGGGCAATTACGGCGCCATAACCATTCGATTGTAGCCATATTCTCCCATTCCATTCTGAAACCTCTCCTTCAACGGTAACGACTGTCCCTATCGGGGGGACTTCATTGTTCCAATCTATGTTCCATCGGATTTTTGCGACGGAATGACCCCCGATCTCCTGAACTTGCAGGTCGATCCTATCTGCTCCCTCGCCATACGGGTCTCTGACATAACTGGTCAACACCCCCTCAATCTTCACGGTCTCCCTCGGGAAGTTCCGTATTTCGTCAATTTCAATCATATCAGGCTCCCTGATCACGGCATAGAAATTCATAGCCGAGACAAGGAGAAGCGACGTGAAGAACATCACCCACAGCTTCGTCATGTCCGGCCAAGGAAGGGGGCGACGCTTGATGGTTGTGCGTGACAGGGCAATCCATTGACATGTCTTCGGCAAGGTTCATGACTTGAATGCGGGCCAGCATGATGCAGGACCCGTAGCTCAGTTGGTTAGAGCGCTCGGCTCATAACCGAGTGGTCATCGGTTCAAATCCGGTCGGGTCCACCAAACCGCTACCAATATTGTGCCCCAAATCGCGATTATCACAGTACTAGTTGGGCGAAGTCTCAAATACGGTCTTTGTGGGCATCGTTATGATGGCTACGCGTAGAAGTGTTAGAACCAGCATGCTGATTCTCATGGTTTACTTCCTCAGCACATGGGCTGGCGCCGCTTCAGTGCAGGCGCAGACAAACCCCACGCCTGACATCACGCTAACTTGCGACAACCCTCAGGCAATCGAGGTTTACCCGGGAGCGACTAGGACTTCCATAGTGTATTGTGTTCTTCAAAACCCGACCATACACAGTGAGAAAGTGAACATTCAGATACAGTCCGGATCCCTAATTTCTGCGGGCCCTGCTTCAATGACTGTTGGTTCGGGGGCGGATGTCAGCTTCCAGGTTATTCTCAGGGCAGATTTGAGGATGCCCGAGGGACAGCACCAGATTTCTGTTACCGCTGAGGTAGTCCAGGCCAATGGCATTACAGTGGTCGGGACCCCGACCACTTACAAGGTCCTAGCAGTCATCAAGCAGTTCAGCAGACTTAGGGTGGCTTCAGATGTTGCTTTCATGCAACTTAGGCCTAGGGTGGACATGCTTCTGACCTTTGACGTATACAACGACGGTAATGCCATGGATAGGTTCAACGTCGAGATAGTCAACTACGATGAACTGAATGACGAGGGCTTCCAACTCAGTATCCCCTTGGTTTCTGTTGAGATTGAGTCTTTGGCCCCTGCCGAGAAGGTAAGGATCCAGATGAGGACACCCAAGAACCAAGGTTGGACGGACAAATACTTCAATCTGCAATTCAAGGCTACCTCCGAGTATTCGGTTAGGACAGAGGGAATTCCGAATTACATGATACAGTCTATGACGATCTATATTCGTGGAGTTTACCTGCCAGGATTTGGTGCCCTCGGATCTATGATGATGACTGCTCTGGCCGCTGCGGCTATAGCGGGAAGGAACCGGCTAGAGGACGATCCAGTCATTATTGATGACGACGGGGAAATCACTCCCTTGGACTCTAGATTATTCTAGAACGCCCGAGCCCGGCCCTCTTTGGCAACGGGTTGATAACTGCGATGCCTGACCACTCTAACGAAACCGGAGGTGCTCGAATGAGTAATGGTGGTCTACTGGAGAAGGCAAAGGAACAGCAAATGGTCGACGAAGTGGTGGCTGAAGCGGCCGTTGAGCCTTCATCGACAAAGCAAGATGGAATATCTGTGACGATGAAAATAGGTGCATTCATGGGCATCATGGGATTCGTTCTAATGTGGTTCCTGGATAACTATACACTCCAGGACTTAGTGGACCCTGTCCCATTCGGGATAATTCCCCTAGCGCTGTTCGGAGGGTCATTTTATCTGGTTTGGGAGAATTTGGGACGCCAGAGAACGGCTGTATTACTAGTCACCTACCTCCTTGTGGCAGCAGTCCCATATATCGCAGGGATGTCCTTCTCCGATTCCATCACAATTACCGACAGCGAACTTTCGGATGATTCATCTACGATTACCCTGACTGTCAGGGGGTCATCATCCGCGAACTCTGCCGACATTTCGATTTCTTTCGCCGACTCCGAGATTTTCACAGAGTCAGTGCCTTTCTCAATCAATCGCGCTGACGGTTTTGGAGATTATGGGGAAATTGAACTCACTGTATCAGATTGGTACCAGGGGAACTCCATCGACTCCGATGAGTATGTGGTTTCTGTAACTGTTGGCACTTCCTCACATTCATTCACACTTCAGTCGGTTCATTTGCAGAGGACCATAGATGATGTGAAGAGCTCAACAGCCGCTGCAATAGGAAAAGCTGCAGACTGCGACAGTTCGAAGGACTCTTGTGTAGTGGGAGTTGCATTAACTGCTTGGGCCGGCTTGGATGCAATTGGTTCAAACCCCCCTGGTGGACTGCCATTCGCTGACTACACATTGGATGCATCTCTGATGTTCGAGGGGTCGACTACAGCGATCACATATCCGACTGTAACCGTGGTTAACGGACTCGCCCAGTGGGATTCAAACAATGGCGAGTATGGAGGGGGTTCAGCAAATGTCGGTGCCGAGGGATCCCAACTCCCATTGGAGGGGTCAATCGATGATTTCGACCTCAACACCAAGTTCATCCCAATAGAAGACTGGAGCGTTAGTGACTATGGCTGCTATGAGTTCCAAGTTTCAGTAACCCAAGCTCCCCCGTGGGGAGACAGAACCGCACATGTAGCAACTTCCTACTATGAGTTTGCAGAGCAAGGGGACGATGGAAATGGAAACCCAACTGATGAGGCATGGACACTAGTATCTAATTGCGATTAGACTTCACTAGTATTCGTCTAATTCATCATCCTCAAATGAATCATCTTCACTGGATGTTGCCTTTCTGTATGCCCAGAATGACACTATCCCCACTCCGACTGCCAGCGCCACGAGTATCGGTGTCATGGGGAGGCTCTCGTCCTCTATTGGCTCAATCCATGAAACTGGGCCCGCGGTCATCGAGCCGCCCCCAAAGGCACCATCATCGACCAGTTGAGTTGGAGTCAGTATTTCACAATCAATGCTGAAAGTCCCCACTTCCCCACCTCTCCAACCAAATTGGATTTCAGTGGATTCCCCCGCGCCAACAACAACTCCCTGGAATCCGCCAATATCGGCCTGCATCTCAGTTTCAACAATGTCACAGGTAATGTAGAAACTCGCCGCCGCACTGCCTCTGTTCGCAAACTCAGCCAATACTGCCACAGACTGGGATGTCGATGCTTCGCCCTCGCCTACAATTTGAATGGACTCCCATTCTACATCTGGAACGAACTGATCGACCCTTTGTTCTTGGTCCCATGTCAGGGGGATTGCATCGCCTCCGTAGTCATCAATGCCCGAGCCTTCTGGATTCCAGCCAGTTCTGTATGAGACTATGTTGATGATGGCAGACTCATTCCACCATGTTCCATCGGACCATCTAATTTGCACGGTTCTCTCGCCTCCTCCCTCTACAATACCGACTCCTTCTGAGTCGCTGAATGACTGGAACGAAGTGCCTTCATCAGGCCCCATTCCTTCAATTTCGAAGACAACCCCAGCAGCATCGAAAGTAAGCCTCTGATCAACGACTACTCTCTCCCATCTGTCAGTTAGCCCACCGCTTCGCTCAGAATCACCAGTCCCCATAACCGAGTCGCCCCAACTAATGTCACAGTAGGGAGTCCCTCGGATGTCATGGTCATCGAGGCTATTTACAAACACCGACTCACCATACAGGTCGATTGACGCCCTGTCACTTGAAATTTGGATCGGACCGACCCTGTCGAAAGTTCCACCATCTGAATCAAGGGAGCCATTATCATCTATGGAAATGCCTCCACCTTCTATGGTCGAGTCATCGATTGCCATGTGTCCTGAAACACTGATTTGGAACCCCTGCTCTCCCGCAGCCATCATATTCACACTGTCCAAATCTATCCCATCTACGGCAAACTGCGTGGTTCCCGTGTCTATTTCCACACTAGATACGGAAACCGAAGAAAACCCGTACCCTATGAGCCCAATCCAGATTTCCTCATCGACTGTATCTGGGAAATCAAACGTATGCTCGGTCCCATTCATTGAAATCGGTTCAGAGTCCCCTACGAACGCCTGGCTGCCATAGTAACTCGCACCCCCAACCGAGTGAATTGTCAGCGAGAATCCACCGTCTAATCCCTCTGAGGGGACTCTGAAAGAACCCCGCTTGTCTTCGTCCCAGTATCCGTAGCTTGAGATTCCCGTTGGAGGGGAAGTGGCGGCAATATTAGAGTCCTCAACGGTGAGCAGTCCCCCATTATCAACAACAATTGATGACCCATGGGTAACGCTGACATCAATTCCGCTAATGGTCAGAGACCCTCCTTCGGAAATCCTAATCGCTCCATCAATCACCTCATTGGATTCCCATGTGACGTTGGAGTCAATTACTAACTCGGCATCCTCAGCAGAAACTTGGATGCAAGAAACACATATCGATGCCATCAGAATCAAGGTCAATATCGTCGCTGAACGTCCACTCATGGTGCTAGCGTATCCCAGAGGCAAATCAATCATTTCCCTGCAATGGTTCAACAACGGCCATTGAAAAGCCCCACCAAATCACTCATACATCAATCGCCAGTGGACAAGTCATGGACACAGTCCAGACATTAGCTGGTTCATTCGATGAAACATCTTGGGGTTTCTTATTGAATATCATCACCGTTCTTTTGATGTATGGGCCATTTTACCTGGCAAATACCGGGGCAATGCTTTTTGGAAAGTGGATTCCCGAAAAGATGGGGTTCAGAAGCGTAATAATTGACGGAGGAAGGACGCTCGAGGATGGCTACCGGGTATTGGGGGACGGAAAGTCTTGGAATGGCTTCTTTGGTGGCGCGATTTTCAGTGGTATCTTGACTATGGTGACTCACCAATGGTGGGGAGGGAGGTCGCAACCCGGTTCCCGGCCGTTCATCGACCCAACATCTTGGGCATCCGCCGACGACTGGTTCTGGATTGGTGGCGAGTGGGGCGCCGCCTTCATGATGGGATTCGTACTTGGAATTGCATGCATGACCGGCGACACAGTTGGCTCATTCTTCAAGAGACGCAAGGGACACAAAAGGGAAGGTTCAGAGAGCTCCCAGGCACCTATTCTCGATACCATGACCTTCGCCGTTGCAATATTTATTGCAGCGTTCGTCTTCTTCGAAGGGCAGATCATCACCCACCCCGATTTGATGAATGAGATATTGGCACTCCTGATACTCACTCCAGTCATACACAGGACTACCAACATCCTCGGGTATAAACTAGGTTTGAAGTCGGTCCCATATTGACTTTCCAAATCAGCATACATTATGCCCTATCGTCTATGCGCATGTGCATGGTAGGCATGAAGGTCCTGATCGTGGGGGGCGGCGGAAGGGAGCACGCTCTGGCAATGGGTCTGTCTAACAGTCCGTCGGTCGAATCCCTACATTCTGCACCGGGCAATGCAGGAACCGCACTGCTCGGGACCAATCATGAAGTTGAGTCAAGCGACATTGACGGCCTAGTTTCCTTGGCTAAGGGGAAAGGGGTGGATTTGGTAGTAGTTGGCCCCGAGGGTCCCTTGGTACTCGGTCTAGCGGACATTTTGAGAGAAAACGGAATCTCTTGTTTCGGCCCCCATTCTGAAGGGGCGAAGTTAGAGGGATCGAAGCTGCACGCTAAGAACGTCATGTCGGATTTAGGAATCCCGACTGGAAGATTTAGGGTAATAGAAGACCTCGATGAGATATCATCTACTGTGGACTCTTTCAACCCGCCATGGGTGGTCAAGAGGAACGTTCTAGCAGGGGGCAAGGGAGTCACCGTGACCACAGACAGGACAATCGCGGAAAGCGCGATTTCCCATGCCATAGATGAGGATGGAATGGTGTTATTGGAAGAGTATCTCGAAGGGGAAGAGGCATCTGTACTGGTGGTGATGGATGAGACTAGCTTTGTATGCCTCCCGCCCAGTCAGGACCACAAGAGGGCCTTTGATGGCGACGAGGGTCCAAACACCGGCGGAATGGGGGCTTATGCTCCTGCCCCAGTTGTAACTCCATCAGTGATGAGGCGAGTAGTGGACGAGGTGGTCGGACCGATGCATCACCACCTGAGGAATCAGGAAAATCCGTACAGAGGGTGCCTCTATGTCGGACTAATGGTAGATGATGAAGGGGCCCCGAGCGTTATAGAATTCAACGTTAGGTTCGGAGATCCGGAAACTCAAGTCACCATTCCGTTAATCGATAGTGACCTGGGGGAGCTACTTTTGGCAGCGGCCGAGGGAAGCCTCGGGTCCATAGAACCAATATTTTCCAGAATGTCTGCAGCTACGGTGGTTTTGGCATCAAATGGATACCCAGAATTACCCATCACAGGAGGGGCAATATCCGGTAGCGAGACCTCTATTGAGGAGGGTGAGATATGTGGATTTGTACACTATGCGGGAACCGTTCTGAGAGGGGGCGAATTAGTTTCATCTGGGGGCAGGGTTCTCGCTGCTACTGGCATTGCCCCTTCCCTACGGGAAGCAGCGTCAACTGCTTACGAAATTATCGGGGGCATACAATTGCAAGGTTCGCACTATAGGTCCGACATAGGACATAAGGCCCTAGAGCGCTAAAATCGCCGTTTTCTTCAGATGAATTAACAGTCGTTCTAAGAACGGTTATAACAGGATGTAAAATCGCGGCGACGCTAGCCTTCAGGCTGAAGCAGACGGTGAATACCAATGAACGGAAAAGAAGACGTGACAAGAGTCGGGATTCCTTTGATGGGACTGGCACCTGTAACGGTGGTTTTTGCCACCATGATGGTGTTGTTTCTCGGAGTCGACTATGTCGCAAATGGAGCAATGGAGAACGACGGATACGTGCGAATCCTGACCCTCCCTCTCGTGGCCTCCTTCGGAGCTGCGCTTGGAAGGGTCGCTGCAGCATCTTCTTCATCCGGCGAGTTCGGCGACTCCTATTCGAAATCAGAGGGGCCAATCGACTACAGATTTGGGATTTTCATGCTGTCTTTCATGGCATTGCTGGCGATTCCACTTCTCCTCCCGTCGATATCCGAGACGATTGACAACATCACCATCTCCACACTTGTGTTTATGGCCATTTCAACCCTATTCCTAACTTACTCAAATAGGAATGAGGAGGCAAACCTCCTACTGGCAGTTGTTATTGGATTTCATCTGGCAGTTTCTCATGCAGCACATACCCAACTGGACTCATCAGCATGGGCTGGTTCTGAAGCCGATATGATCGATGCTGCTAGATCATCAACAGCCTCGATACTATTCGCATTCTGGGCTTCAGCGACGGCCCTTGGTGTAATATTGGCCGTTGCAATGAGAGGGACCCTCGATAATCCAGGGGAGGGTTCCTTATTCAGGGATCTGCCCGTTTTCGACAAGTCGGACAATTCATCCTTGAACACATTGGGCATAATGTCGCTAATTCTGGCCGTTCAGCTACTCCCTCTTATTTGGGTAGGTAACTTGCAGAGTTTGACTGAATACACGGAACATGTCTATTTGGGTTCAGTTTGGGCTCTTTTCTGTACATTCGTTATTGCCTTCTGGGCCTTCTGTAGGGCAGAAGGATGGCAGGTATTGGGGTCATTGGTGGCCGTAAACTGGATACTTTACACACTAGCAAGAATGGTCGAGATAGGTAGTGACTTCCTCGGAAATACGCTTTCTTCAGACGACGGGCTATCGGGCGTAGCGTGGGTCTTCCTGATTTTCTGGCTAAACGTAGCTGCCGTGATATTCTCCTCTAGGGGATATTTCGGCGATACCGCGCCACGCAGGGAGAACAGCAAACTCAGGGTCTGGTGGAATAGGAATCATTACGGTATTTTGGTCGGACTCGCGTTATTTGTTGCTCTGGCAGTCAGGACAGGTTGGAACGTTCTGCCGGCGATGAATGCCTCAGGAACCCAGTTATGGGACATGACCGGGGGTTCCGACCCTTGGTACATGAAGAGGGTAATCGATTACGTAGTGGCGGAAAGGAGTCACTACATCTTTGATGCCGATAGGGCTTACCCAATGGGGTCAATCAACCCAAGACCCCCTCTATTCTCGTGGTCACTAGCTCTAGGGGGAATCGGACTTTCGTGGATCACAGGGGCAGAATCGTCCTCTGATATGGTGTGGTGGAGCGTCGCTTCACTGCCAGCTATCTACGGCGCTCTGATAGTCCTCCCCCTTGCTGCAACTGCAAGGAGGGTCCACAGCAACCTAGCAGGAATCTTCACCGCATGGTTGATCGCTCTAATGCCTGGGCACATAGGCCACTCCACATTCGCTCTAGCAGACCACGACTCTTTCGCTCTGCTATTCATTTCAATGGCATTCTATTTCTGGGTCAAGGCAATGGAGGGACTAGGTTCCGACAAGCTGTTTGGGGAGCCCAGTAGAAACCCTCTGTACCTGTTTGCCGGAATAAGGGAGATGTGGGCAGCAAATCCAAGAGTCATGGCAAATGCCACACTATCTGGAATCTCGTTCGCAACGGCCGCTTTGGGCTGGAAGGGTTTCGTCTATGGGCCGGGAATCTTGTTCCTAGCCTTCGGCGTGCAAGTCGTAATGAACTTATTCAGAGGACGTGACAGCCTCCCGATTACATCCGCGTCATTGCAAATGCTATTCACAGCGTTCCTAATCCCACTGCCATTCTACATGTGGCCAGGAATGGGTCTGCTTTTCGATCCGAGCGGCTTCCAACCAATGTTCTACATTATTGGATTCACCTTTGCTCTGGGATGGGTCACTTGTTCCTTCAGGGACAGGCCGTGGCTACTCGTAATTGGAAGTGGGGCAGCCCTCTTCTCAGGAATCCTGGGCACACTTTACCTATTGCAGACGATGGAACTGTACAATGGTTGGGATATCCTCTTCACCGGCGGATTCTACTTCTCAAAGAACAAGATTTTCGGAACTATCGGGGAAGCTCAGGCACCCAGCAGAGGCGTACTATTCGCTTCCTACGGACCAGTTGTGACACTCATTGCGGTGGCATGCGCAGTATTCCTAATTTGGAGGGGTTCGAGAAAGGAGCGGCAGAGCCAGCTCCTATTGGGGACATGGGTAATAGTGGCCGCATACATGGCTTGGAGTGCTGGACGTTTCATATTCAACGCAACCCCAGCAATGGCAGTCGTCGGTGGCTTGGGAATGGCCATGCTTTGGAAGTCCGCAGATCCGACAGGATTCGTGAAAGAGTGGCGCAGGTCCGGAATAGGCTCCCCTTCTGCAAGAAGGAAGTCTACCTGGCCGGCCACAAAGAAACATCCTGCAATTCCAGCACTAATGCTCGTATTCATGTTAGTTGCCAGTCAGCACATAACCTACGGCATCGACTCCGGAATACCTCGTGGTGAGTCAGCAGCATCCGACGTCGATCAGACAATCTACGAAATCTCACCAGACTTCCTGAGGGATCTTTCAATTCTGAATGGGGCAGAGTATGATGCAGACTCGGGTCAGTTGTGGTACATGGGTACATTCGGCCCCGGATTCAACGGTGCGGATTGGAATACTGCCTACGAATGGCTATCCGAACAAGACGCAGATGTAGGATTCAGCGAGAGGCCAGCATTCGTCTCTTGGTGGGACTATGGTTTCCAGGCATTAGCACAGGGACAGCATCCAACCGTGGCTGACAACTTCCAATCGGGAATACCTAATAGCGGGGGAATGCTTCTTTCACAGGGCCAAGACGACACCCTTTCGTTGTTCATCATGACACTATCGCAAGGCGACAGGCGTTCGAACGCCGGATCCTTCACCTCTGCATTCTCAGACGTGTTATCCCATTACATGGACGAGGCACAGATGGACGAGTTCGATTCCATACTCTCAATCGACGTTGGCGATTCATCCTTTGTCACCGACCGATCCATGCAGGTAATAGCGACCGACGGAGTGGTAGATCTTCTCAGGGGATATTCATTGATGGATAATGGAATCCCATCAGATGAAGAGTCATGGATGGTCTACTTCGATACTGAGCCCTATGGCGAGCCATACAATGAGACTGAGGCCAGGGCTTCATTTGATGAGGCCAGGGGCAGATCCTCGACATTCGAGGATTTTACAACCCACTACATGATTGGCGACTACAGATACACTAACGATCTGATAAATGACTTCGACGATGTCTCCACCGGACTTCACAGGGCTAACTCTAAGCTGGCTCTCGGGAGGGCTTTCTTACTTACCGCATTCGACTCGTCAGAGTTAGTCGACATGTACCATGATATCACCTCATCAGTATCGTACGAGGTTCAGGACTACGAAGAAGGCCTAGGTGTGACGGTTGAGAGGAATAATGACATCCGATACTTCGCAGTAGACAACAGACTTTACCCTCTCGGAGGTTCATACTACGAGGACTACTCTTACCATCGAGGGCAGACAACTGGAATTTTCCATGCACCCACTGCACTTTCCGGACTAGACTTGGATCACTACATATCTACAAACTACCTAACTCAGAGGGGTGCAGACGGGCCCGTAATACCCAGAACTTCCGAGGAGTACGAGGCAGAGTACCTCAACGACGTTGTTAGGCAACAGTCGGGGGCTGCTCAGGATGCAACTGAGATAATCCAGATGATCGACATAGACTATCAGCACCAAGACGCCTTCTTTGAGACAATGGTTGCAAGAGTGTACGTCGGATATGGGTCTTCGACTCTGGGCCTGCCAGGGGAAGCATCGCAACCTGCTCCCCACTTCTACTCAACAGGTACTCCCGGCTCACCCCTTGAATCGGCAATTCCTATGCCGGGGGCCATGATGAATCACTTTGCTCTGGCAAACTGGTACGACCTGCCTTGCGAGTTGGACGAATCCGGTGAAAAGATAGATTCTGACTGCAACGACCCAGTTGTCGGCAATGCCAACACACAAGTCAAGGTTCTCAAGTACTACAGCGGCGCCACCCTTTCTGGCACTGTAGAATTAGAGGGAATTGGGCCAGTGCCCAATGCTAGGATCCTCATTGAACGTGATGCTTTCAGCGGCGAAGAGGTAGCGGACGAGAATGGCGAAGTAGTGGATAGGGACGACAGGACATACTGGATCCCAATAGGCACTACAGATGCAGACGAGGATGGCGCGTTTTCTTTCACAGTCCCGGCTGGAAAGATTAGGGTTTCCGCATTCTTCGGTGAACCAGATATGGACGCAGCAAGAGCGACAGTGATTTCGGGTAGCTATGGGATGACAGAGATCCTGTCGGAGACCAACACAAATAGGAACATCAACCCAATTTCTGGAATTCTCGGAAATGTCTCTGGCTCGACATGGTTGGCAGAGCAGATCGTCAACATCTCGGGCTCGGACGGCCATTCAAACGGGAACTCCTTGATCGAGGTCACAGTAAACGTGGAACCAACACACGCCACAGGGCAGTTGGTTTGGCAAGGGGCACCAGAGTTTGAGGGCGAACCAATAGTGGGCGTCGACATCGAAATTTCCCCGCTGTGGGACCAGATTCAGATGGACTCATACACGGTCACCACATCAAATGGGACTGTAGTTGGCAATGACCTGGAATTCAACGGAATTGGAGAAGTAACATTCACCGGTGGCGGCTCAGTTCGTTCAAGCTCAGTTGCAACGGTATCTGACTTCACTGGAAATTTCTCACAGGAGATAATGCACAACCACAGTCTTACAGGAGAGGGAATGTTCGAAGGAAGAGGTACTCTCGATGGAACCCTCCTAGACGACATGTCACCCGTTGATTGCAATGAAAATGGAACTATGCCAGAGAACCATACCCTATGCAATTTGGAAGATGGCGAGATATATCTTGAAGGCACAATGAATGCCACTGGAAGATTTACATCCAACGGCTCGACAATCTTCACTCAGCACCTCTATCATGCATCCATGGTTGCATCAGGTATCTTTGAGGTGGACACATCCGAGGAAATGGAGACCTACGGGACGATAAATGGAACAGGCACCTTCTCCGGAGAAGGATCATTCAGCGGGCCCATGGTAAAATCTGGAACATTCCACCTGATGGACGCCATACCTGGCGAGTACGAACTAACGGTGATTTTCGAAGATGGCACAAGAGCTACCCTCGACGAGTCATTCATCGTGTCAATGAATCCTAGCTCACAGGTCCCCGAAGTGAGCATCCAGGGGAGCACCATAGGAGGGAAGCTTGTGGGCGAATCAGGAGAGGTCCTCCAAGGGGGAGTTGCCCTATATGTGACTGGAGGGACAATCTCGGATGCTGTGGATGATTGTAGTGATGCACACTTTGCACCATGCATGATCATTCCTGACGAAGAAGGAAAGCTAAACTTCGGACCAGTAGTTCCAGGTAACTATACTGCCGAGATAGATGTCGACAACGACGGATTCCCGGAATTCATGGAAGACTATGTCTTCGATGCCAACCAAGCAACAGACGTCCAGATACCATTCCCAATAGCCAACACATTTGACATCACATTCGAAATGCTGGACGGGGATGAGAATGTTCCCGATTTGAATGTCTCATTCACGACCAACGATGGTACCGATGGAATAGTTGATGCGGTTTTCGATAATGACTCGGGTACATACTACGTCGAACTAACGCCAGGTGAATGGCTGTTAGATCATACTCTTGACGAGACCAAGCAGATTTGGGAGGTCATCGAGGTTGAAGCAGACTCTACCGAGGCGTTCGAATTCAGGACTAGCATGCTGGTTTCTGGGATAGTCTACTACGAGGAAAATGCTTCCGCCGAGTTTAACCCCGAAGAAAACAAATTGATTGGTTCCGACGTTACTGTGGAATTCCACTGGAACGGATTCAGCACAACTGCACAAACCAACGAGACTAGCGAATTCAGCATTCACCTCCCAGAGGGAGCAGTAGTTGATGCAACAGTTGAGGGAATGGTGGCCGCATTGGTCGCCGGAAATAGATTCACCGTGTCCGAAGAAATGGAGGATATTGTAATGGTCGCTAGACCCGGAATAGCAATTTCTGGAATGGTGAGCGTGAACAGGGCCAACAACCTGTATTCGCCTTCATTCTCTGGATGGGAGCAGATTACCGTGACTGCGGACAGTGAAGACCACGACGTGACTTGGAGAGAGCAGTTGCCTGTTGACGGGCTCTTCGACATGGTTCTTCCCGAGGGCAATTGGACTTTCGACATAGAGGGCCCAGAGTTCCTAGGCGCCTCCTCAGTCCAGAAGTACATCGATGACAAGAACACATCCGTCGAAATGCTCCTTCATCCGAGCAATGGGACCCTGTCAGTAACCATGTTCATAGATCACATGAGCGATGGTAACTCTTCGAACGGAACACTCGTTTCCTACGACTTTGAGGTCGTTTCAATGATGATGGCAGGCGCTAGCGAGAGCATCATGGCCAATGGCACAGAGTGGGTCCAGGAGGGCAATGCCGAGGTCTCTCTGGAGCCAGGGACATACTCAGTAGTGAATTTGATATCCGACCCAAATAATGGAGACCTATTTGGGACCAGAATTCTGAGCCCAGTCCAGTCCTTCCAGATTAGTCTGGAGGGGGACGTAGTCGAGAGATCGGTAGCATTCGACCCAGAGTGGAGGGTCAGCCTTTCCCTGACCAATGAGAGCGGCGGCCCATTAGCCGACCAGATGTTCAGAATGATTAACATGGATAATGGATGGACGCAAACCCATTACACAGACTCCAATGGATCATGGGTAGAACATGTCGAGGAAGGCAATTGGATTCTGTCCGTCGATCCTTTCGAGAATGCGGATGGTGCATCTGAAACACTTAGGGAATTCGTCCAAGCGTCCCCTGAGGGTGCAGTCGAGGAACTCTACTTCTCAACAAGTGAGGTAGCAACATTCTCCCTCAATCTAACTGAGGACATCTCCGGAGAGCCCATCTCCTCCATGACCATCACACTGAACTCAGGGGATGGTTTAGGTTCCATCAGCCTTGAGCAGACCGACTCTGATGGAATGGTCACTTCTTCGATTTACCCGGGGACGTGGTCAGCCGAACTCAGCTTTACTGAGAATGGAGTTATGTGGCAACTGGAATCAGAGGACTTCATCCTGTCACCAGGTCCAAATTCGGAAATCCACCTTGTCGCCAACAGGTCATCCGAATTGAGTGGAAACGTTTTCTGGGATTTCAATGACAACGATGAATCGAATGTCGGTGAAGGAGTGGAGGGCGTTACAGTTTCAATCAGGGAGTCCTGTGAAGATGAGGTCACAGATTCCGATTCCGATGCAATGTTCTTCACAGGAAATATGACAACCGATCTAAATGGAGACTGGTCTGTGTTCCAGCCGTCTGAGACATCTTGGTGCGTTACCACCGATATGGAAGGATTCTCCGAAGAGGAAATTACAGTTTCACTGGGGACATCCCCCGATCAAGTGGATATCGAACTGACCGCTGGACTGGTCGAGGTAGGGGGCGTTGTCTCCTATATCGACGACTTGGAATTCTCAGCAATTTCAGACTCAATAGTTCTAGAGCTATTCCCCGCGGAGGGATTGGTAAGGGACCCAGTCACCCCTACAAAGAACTTGGAAGAAGGTGTTTGGAAGGGCAACTGGTCAGCCGAGGTCGAGCCAGGTGAGTGGATCATCAGGGCAAGCGTCGAGGACGAGGGACTCATCGCAATGGCCAACGTGGAGGCCGACGTCCTTGAGGGCGGGTTCGAGGATATCGGCCTTATTTCAGGCGGATGGCTAGTCCTACAAACTCAATGGCTAGACTATGATGGAAACTCCAAGACCCTCGCGGATGTAGAAGAGCCAGAGTTGGTAATCAACATCGGTGCTGGAATATCGTGGGTCGTAGAATTGGATGATGAAGGAGGATTTAGGATGCTCCTTCCCGGCGGAATGGCCGAGACATCCAGTGAGTTCGAAGTCAACCAGATGGGTCGAAACATGACCTACTCGGGAGGTAGGACAGTTAGCATGCAAGCTGGCCAAGAGACGCCACCTACGATTATATCTCACACCAGAGTCACAAACCACGAGGTCAATCTGCATGTTATCTCAAGCAGCGGTGGCGATCCGTCCCATGATGGCGGCATCGAGGATCTAATGGCCATGGCAGGACCAAACTCCACTTTCCAACCACTGGAGTTCGTTTTCGGAGTGGATTACTTGGGACACGAACCATTCGACACGTTCTCCGCTCAAGCGCTTGTCCCCGGTACTGACGGGGGAGACTGGCTGGTAGAGTTCCACAATGGCTCGGGAGAATGGAACACAACTGTGAGCTTCGATGTGGGCCTGGAGAACACCCTGAACTTCACCGATCTCCACGTGAGAATTTCCCCTGCTAACCAATCTGTCGCGCACTCCCTTGCCGGAGGCCACTCAGTAAATATCGACGTCTTCACGACGGATGGGTACTATGCCGAGGAAAGTGTGGTGGTGAGGATACCGCAGATTCATGGATTCTCACTGGAGCCGATGGATGACGTCTACGGAATATCATCCGGCGACACGGTTCAGATAGGCATCGACATCACCAATACGGGTAATGGGGACGAGAAATTCGAGTTCTCCTTCGATGATTCGGAACTCCCAGACGGATGGGAGAGGACCGGGGCGACCAGCCATACCCTGGGGGCCTTTGTCTCAACAACCCATTCAATCTCTGTCATAACCCCTGAGAACGCAACGGGTGGCCCATACACGATTTATGTCTCTGTAACCGACAAAGTTGGGGGAACATATCCAGATATAGAAATCAACGTGGAAGTATCTAACCCGGTCATCAGCATAACTGGACATCAGTCATACACCGGCGGAGATCCCGTGGCATTCACCACTAATGGATGGGCAGTAACAGTATACAATGACGGATTGGTAGACGCCCCCGGAGTTACTCTGAACGCAACAATTTGCGGAGACAGTACTTGCAGTAATGAGATTGCTTTCGACACGGACATCAGGGACGTACCTTCGATGTCAGAAGTCATTTTCGACATATCCCTTGACCTTACGGACTATGGGCCAGACTCCTACTACCTCCGGTTTGTGATTGTGGAGGAAAGCGTAACTGGGGAGGTGTTGCCATATCTGGACGAACAAGGCGGCGTTTCCAATGTCGATGTGCGTTCTCCCCCTGTCGAAGGGACCACTGACTGGATTGGGTGGATACTGGGTGCACTGATTGTTTTGGCAATTGGAATGCTAACCAAGCCCCGCTCAAGAAGGCCCAATGCACCCTTCTGACACATTGATATTTATGCCCGTTGAGATGGCGATTGCTCATGCCCCCCATCGAGCATCTCGAGCTGATGCCCGAACCCGATGATCCAAGGCTCCTGACAACAGTCGACCCCTCGGCTCCCGGTTACCCCGGCGAGGCATACGGCCTGACGGACGAGGAGGCCCGTCAACTAAGGTGGCCATTAGGCCCAATCAAGGAAGCACTATGGCCATGGGGCGCAGTATTTTTCTCCATAGGGACCCTTCTATTACTGGTCTCTTGGCCATTTATTGATGCGTACCTGACCCCTGTTCTGCCAGACTCTGAATGGGCATACGAAGACACGGGAATACGTCGCCTACAGAGTACCGGGCTCTCTGGAGAGGGAGTGGATGTTTGCATTGTGGATACCGGGGCAGACATCTCCCACCGGGACTTAGAGGGGGTTTCTCTGGCTGGATTCAGAGATTTCTATGAGGAAAACAATGAGGAAGTTAGGGATGTCGGCGATGAGTACCATGGGACTATGATGACTGGTTTGTTGGTAGCTAATGGAACCTTTACGGGAGCAGCTCCCGGAGTTTCCCTATCCATAGCTCTTGCATTGGGCCCGGAGGGCTCCTCAGGACAACAAGACAGAGTCGCACTGGCCATCAGGTGGTGTAGAATAACACAAGAAGTCGATATCATCAGCCTAAGCCTAGGTGCTAATCCTGGTGACGGGATGGGCACTGACTCGGAAACCGTTGCTGCAGTCAACGAAGCCCTTCAGGCAGGGATTTTCGTGGTAGCTGCAGCAGGCAACACCGGTTTGGAAGGATCGATATCGGACGTCTCTGTCCCCGCGAACATCCCGGGTGTGATCGCTGTAGGGGCAGTTTTCAGGAGTGGGGTGTCATGGCCAGATAGTGCTTCAGGCTCTGCTACCGATCCATATGGGGGTGACAACAGAACATTCCCCGACCAGAAGCCCGAGATATCTGCTCCCGGAGTAAATATCTTCTCAACAGCTACAACAGACTTGACGCCACCATATGCATATTCATCTGGCACAAGCGACTCAACCGTTTTCGTAACAGGGGCATTGTCTCTGATTCTAGAGCTCTATGGGGAAGACTTGGCCGGGGGAGATGGAATCATCAGTCAGGAAGATATGGTTCTGGTGAAAAGAGCACTAGCGAACTCTGCTGCGTCTGGAGAGGGTGACGGAGCAGGCCATGACAATAGGTTGGGGTATGGTAAATTAGATGCCTTCGAATGGGCCTCACAAGTAGCTTTTGAGCTCAATTTGAACTAGAATTGAACAATAAACTGGAATTTCCACCATCTCCCAAACCACTCATTTCGACCCTAGGGTTAAATCCGCTCCCGACACCCCGCATACATGGCCCGCGTAGAGAGAACACGAAGCTCACTATTGGTATTCTTGATGCTAACTAGCGTATTCGTTTCCCTAGTCGGCCCAGCGACCCCCGTAGTTGCAGCAAACGACACCACATCCGGGACCATCTCTGGGACGGAGGTTTGGCAAGGAAACCACGCACTGACCGGGGACGTCGTGATTTCATCAGGTGCTAAATTAATAATTCAACCAGGCACGACAGTCACATTCCCAAATGGCACTCACTTGGATGCTAGGGGGAGCATCTGCATCGGCGCATCTTCCTGTGGGGCCAGCGGGAATGCAAATACCGCACAGAAGATAACCTTCAGATGGACAGAGCCTGCCATCTCCAACGCAACAGGCGAATGCTATGGGATGTCGAATGGCAATGAGGAGATTTTCATCGAGGACCCATCCTGCTTCGAGGGAGTCCTCATCAGGGACTCAATCGATCTCTCGCAAACCGCAATTAGATTCCTGACAATTGACGGTGCATGGGGCATCCCTTACTACATCGACACACTCAACGAGTTCAGATATGGGGCACTGGTACTGGACGGGGCGAGCCCCGTACTTAGGGAGATGGAGTTCACTGACGTGAACACAAGCAGCGTCCTGACTACCAATCTCGCACAACCCAGATTCATTGGTGGAGAGTATGTTGTAGGCAATGATGATGAAAGTGGAGTTGACGGTTCAGCAGTCCAGATTTACAGCTCAGGGACGCCCATAACTCCACTAATTATGGAAAATCCATCTCTCATTGGGACGGATAGGGGATGCGGTCAGAGAGACGGAGGGAGGCCGACTGTTTGGGTCCAAGACGCATTCATCGAGATTGACGAAGCAGACATCTCTGTTGGGGACTACGGGATTTCCCTCAGGTATTCTTCAGGTTCAGTGACCAACTCATCAATATCCGTGAACTGCAACGGGGTCGATCTATACAGCCTCAAGAGTGTTGGGACAACTGAATATTACAACACGGTAGCCGGAAACGAGATAACTACGGGAGAGGGAACTCCTATCACTGTTTATGGTGGCTCGCACGCCGACATCTTCGATAACGAACTATCCGGTGCCTCTGAGGGATCCGGAATTGGAGTCTACTCTAGTTACGCGAATATCCACGACAACGACATCGGCCCAATAGGCGGGTGGAACGGATTGTGGATGCTGGGCTCATTCGACGTCATTGCCGAGAACAACTCAATTCATGACGTCGCCAAGGAAGTCGTCCTAGCCGGCGAGTATGGAAGTCAAGCACCTGCCCCTTCTGCCGCTAGGGCATTCCTCGCAAACAACACACTTTCCACCGATGGAACAGGGACTTGTTCCAGCATGATGCACTTCGATGGGGGATTCACCTGTCCCGCAGTCATGGCATTCAGGTCCGGCCTGACAATGTATGACAACGAGATCAATGCTGCAGGAGATGCCGATGGAATTAGGGCTATCGGGGCTCTTCTTGACATCAGGAGGAACACCTGGAACGTTCCTTCCACAGGTGCCGTGATTAAGCACTACGACAATGGATACGCTGGGAATCAGCAATATGGCACCTTGGGCTTCTTCTCTGAGAACTCCTGGAATGGTGTTGACATGACCTACAACATCACCAAGAGCGCCGTTACCGTTCAATCCGAGACAATCCCGAGCGCTGCCGCTGGTGGCACCCCCGTCAAACTCTCGTGGCCAGATCAAGAAGCATGGCCGGCCAACCAATTCCAGAATGGAATAGTCCCAACGGAGGTCCAGGAGTGCATGCTCTGTGACAATCTTACGCCGAGAAACTTCCCACTAGCAGTAGGCATGGACAACAACTCAACTGTCTTCACATTTGCAGCTCTGGCAAATCTCGACCTCTCATCTGTATTCATAGAGACCCAGCCAACTCCCTACGCAGTGCAAGTCCGCAGAGCGGAACTTGTCAGATACCAAGTTCTAGTCGAGGGGGAAAGAGTGGCAGGTGCGAGCGTCCTGGTCGAGGATGCCCACGGAAACGACCTCTATGACATAGAGACCCTGGATGATGGGTACACTCCGTGGTTCTCTCTGCCTTCAGACTTCCACCTCGATTTCAGAGGCCTTGGAGGCGGAGATAATCCAGATGGATACGCAGACGACGAATACGAGGACTCGTGCACCGATGGGATAGATAACGACGGCGATCTCTTAGCCGATACTGACGATCCAGACTGCGACTATGCAGCTGGAACACGTGAACTATCTCTCTACAGATATACGGCATACAAGTTCGGATTTGGCTTGGACAACGGTGAGTTCACCCTAGAGGACTCGTCATACCAAGGAACTGCCGACTTGCTGAATCTAGCCCCTTCTGTCACAATATCGCAGAATGAAGGCCATTCATTCAGGAAGGTAGTGAATATCACAGGGACCGCTCATGACGGAATCCTTGCCGCATTCTACCAAACGGACGAACTTGCTCAGTGGGACCAGAAAGGGTATGTGCATTCCGTGGAAGTCAAGGACCCATTCACAGGTGATTGGGACAACGCACTGCTAGCAACTGACTCTTCAGGGGCCGGAACTGGGGAAGTAACCAGAAACAACCATCCTTTCAAGACTTGGTTCTATGAGCTGGACATGACAAGTATGGCCGAGGGGGATTACACATTCGAGTTCAGATCATTCGATGGAATAACCCATAGTCCAATTGTTGGAATCACGATAAAACTCAACACACAGGCACCGACCATATCTGTCACCTCTCCAAGCTCGATGTCAACTCATTCCGATGACAGTGTGACCTTCGAGGGGACAGCATACGATTTCTATGGCTGCCCCGAGCAGTGCAGTATGGATGTAGAGGACATATTTTTCCAGATTGTCGGACCAAATTTCCAAGTCATAACCCCTGTCAATGGTGGGCCTGAATGGTCCTGGACGTGGGATTTCAGCGGCCAACCAAGGGAGAATGCCCAGTACACCTTCACAATTTGGGCGTCGGACTCCGACTTCTGTGTTGGGATAATTGACGAATGCGAAGCAACGGTTCTGACACTGAATATAGACAATTCAAACACTGCCCCCTTCCTTAGCGTGACTTCTCCAACCAATGGAGACCGTCTTGCGGTCTCCGAAAGCTCGGTGTTCGAGGGAGTTGCCCGCGACTCCGATGGATCAGTCACCAGAGTCGATGTGGAGGTTCTAGACATAGCGAACGGATACATCAACGTGCATTCTGAGACAATCACAGACTTCGCTGCAAATGGCGCTTTCAGTGAGGAATGGAACTCAATGTCACTGAGGCATAATTCCGAGTACCAAATTAGAATGAGATCATACGATGGATTCGACTATAGCGATTGGGTTGAACTCCAGATAATCGCCGATAATCCTCCAGATGCAGGAAATAATCAGCCTGTATTCGATTCAAGTGGGTGGATGGGTGAGATCACACTCTATTGCGAATTAGACTCTCAATCACAGGACAGGTGCACTTTGGCAGAGATAGACCTAATGCAGTACTTCAGTGACGCCGATCAGAATCAAGAACTAATGCTCTCAGTTTATGACAACGAGGACATGTCTAGCGATGACGAGTATGGGGTCGTATTCAGTATTGGAACTAATGGAATAGCGACATACAATCCAATAACCATGTCATTTTATGATCCAGAGATTTCTGGATGGTCCTTGGATGAAGTGATATTCGTCGCCACCGATCCTTTCGGCTCCAAGGCCAATTCACTCCCTGTCTCAATCATTGTAATGGGCCTCGATTTCATGGTTAATGAGCCAGAGGAAAGTAGAATCGCAGAGGACGAAATTGCAATATTCTCTGGAACCGGACTCCCGGGAAAAACCGTCACTGCCACCATTGGCGGAAATCCTGTCAACAATACAGTTGTCTCTGAAGATTCCACATGGGAAATTGGAATACCCGGATCAAGGATATCCGGTTCCGCAACTCCGCAATTCAAGTATGGCGGAGAGACTCATGAACCAGGTTTCAAAATCACCGTCAGTGACGACGAAGGTACTGGACTTACAACAATACTGGCAATTGTAGCCGTTGTACTGCTGGGCGCAATTGCCGCCTTCGCATACTTCTTCGTTGAAATAGAGGAAGATGAAGCAGAAGAATCGACCCAAGAAGTCGAAATAGAGGCTGCTGCCGATGATTCCGATAGATTCCAGAGGCACGCCGAACAGCCCGGATGGCTATGGGACACAGTCAATGAAGAATGGGTGCCTGACGACTCTCAGGCATGAATCACATGTCGGTCGTTAATCACGAACATTCTTGAATGAAAGTTATCGCTAGTCGCATTATGACTTCCGTGCCTGCCTCCAAGCCAGGTGTTCAGGAGCGCATCCTCCTACACCTGAGGGACTACGTCGATCACGCGGACAAGGTCGAGGTCCCATTCGCTCTTTCGCAAATGGGCATAGCAAATGCCGTGTCCATAGCCAGGTCCAACGTGCCCAGGGCAATTTCAGGACTTAGGGATCAGGGCTACCTGATAGAGAGGCAAGCACACGTAACTGGGGTGTCCAGAAAAAGAAAGGCATACTTTCTGACAGAAGACGGCGCGAAATTAGCTGATGACATTTGGTCCAAGGTGGGAATGCAGATGGTTAGAGTAGTGGGACACGATGGCAGGTCATCTACAATGGAATTGCAGAAAGCCCTTGAGGCAACCGAACTCCCCCTTAGGCACGTCGACGTAATCAGATATCTGGATGACTCTGGAACAATTGATTTCTCTGCACTATCATCCGATCTGATTGAAAGGGATCTATCTAAGCACATAGAGAAACAACTAGTCACGTCTCTTGGGGATTTGCCCAGGGCAAGAAAGTTCTACGGGAGGGAGAAGGAGATTGAGAACATGGTGGATCTACTCGAACACCAGTCAGGGTCAATATTAGTCCCCGGGATAGCGGGAATAGGCAAAACCGCACTGTCGGCTAAGCTGATAGAGAGATTCACTCACAGGAGAAATCTCCTCTACCACAGGTGTCAGGATTGGGATGGAGCAAGGGCCTTTCTCGAGGCAATGGGGGAGTGGATGTCCGCAATGGGTAGCGATGATCTCTCGGACTATCTAGCATCTACTCCTGTGCCACAGCCACAGATGGCAGTCAACCTCATCGCCGATGGACTAGAGGGGGCGCCTTCTCTCATTGTGATTGATGACTTGCATAAAGTTGGTGACGAGACACTTATTTCGGTACTCAGGTCCTTATCAACGAAGATCCCAGAGATGGGTGAAGTGGGTCTGGTAATGTTTTCCAGGTCATTCAGAATGGTGGTCCCCGAAACTGACCCCTCTGGAAGGATTGTAACACTCGTGATGCCACTTGATGGACTCGATCAGGAAGCAAGCAGACAGATTTTGACAGCTATGAAAGACCTGGAAATGCCTCAATTCCTTCACATCCACAACCTCTCAAGGGGCCATCCTCTGGTTCTTGAACTGATAAACAGGGGGAGCGTGGGAGGAACTTTCCACGAGACTCTGGAGACCTTCGTCGAGAAGGAGATTTTCAGCAGACTCTCAGGCTCGGAGAAGAGAGTACTAGGAGCAATCTCTGTTTTCAGGGAGCCAATGCCTCTAGAGGCAATTTCAGGAGTGGATGCAGAAACAGACTTACTCGACGATTTAGTCGAGAAGGGCTTGGCCAGGCAGGCTGATAGTGAGAACTATGATGTTCACGACTTAGTCAGGGAATTCCTAACCAGATCAATGGATGACTCCCTTGCACAGGTGCTGCATGCAAATGCAGTAGAGTGGTACCGGACAAGACGCGACACCCCTTCACAGAGTATTGAGTACATTCACCACCTGCACATGTCAGGGGACACGGAGGGTCTTGCAGAGGCACTTTCCGACGAGGGCCACGCCTTGGTCCGCTCGGGGCACATCGAGCTTTTGGGAATATTGAGGTCTCTGGATGTTTCAAACTTCGGACCTAGGACAAGTTTTGTCATCCACGAGCTAAGGGGGGACATACTTTCCATTCAAGGAAAATGGGAGGAAGCAGTCGACGAGTACGATGCAGCAATGCCGCTTGCGTTGAAGCACAAGATGACTGCACCACTTGCTCGCCTACTGTCATCCAGAGCAGATCTGGCAGTAAAGAGGGGTGAAATGGACGAGGCACTTTCATTGCACAGAAAGGCCCTCGAAATACAAATCTCAGTTAGGGACGCACTGGGAGCTGCTCGTTCATACAACAATATGGGTTATATTTTCAGGCGACAAAGAGACAACAAAAGGGCTCTTGAGGTGTATGGCAACGTCGAAGAACTTCTGGACGCAGAAGGTTCACCAGAACTGACAGAAGCCAGAATTAGGCTGGCTTCGGCGTTTCTTGAAATGGGCGAGATGGACAGAGCCAGAGATCATGCAATGATTGCCCACGATGAGACTGAGGAGAATGAACAAATCAGGCTCCATGCTAGGTCGAGAGCGGTATTGGGGAGGTACTATGCAAAAATCAAGGATAATGATCTCGCAATGCACCATTATTCAGGGGCTCTCGAGATTCTCTCAGATCAACCGGACCCACATAGCGCCGTGGAGGTGGAGATGCTGTTAGGGCAGGTTCTGAGCGATGCTGGCAGGGCCGAAGAGGCAGCGGAGCACTATCTCGACGGACTGGCCCTTGCCGAGGCCAATGACTTCAGGATGATGCAGGGGGAGATCCTCTCAAGATTAGGCGAAGTTGAGAGCAATAGGTCCCAGAGGATGGACTATCTCCAGAGATCGTTAGTAGTTTTCAGGGAGCTGGGGGCCGTTCACAGAATGAGGGACGTCCAGAACGCAGTTCACAGAGTTGTAATGGGCCACTAGGAAATTCCAACTATCCTTTCTGGCTCGCTCTGGCCCAACCAATGAGTGAATTCAGGCCCATCCTGCTTCGAAATTGAAAGACTCCCTGAGAATGAATCACAAATTCTCATCAGCACTTCACTTTCAGCTATGTGTGGCATATTGTTGCTCTCAGAAAGGTGGCAGAGTACTATGCTCTCAAGCCCATTGTGCATAACCTCATCCAATATCTGCCCAGTCTGGTAATTCGAAAGGTGACCGCCTCTTCCCGTTATCCTTCTTTTCAGCGATTCGGGATATGGTCCACTCACTAGTCTTGAATGGTCATAGTTCGCTTCTATGGAAATGTGTGAACATCCAGAAAGGTGCTTCTTTAGTTCGTCAGTAGCTTCTCCCAGATCTGTAACTATCGATGCCCTCTTTCCATCAGAGGAACGTGCGATCACTGCAACATTGTCAGCATCATCATGAGGCACTGGGATGGGCAATAGGCTCAAATCTGGGCCAGCAGCAATTCTTTCCAAGTCTGAGAACTCAGAGTAATTCTCATGCTCCAGCCATTCCATTCTACGAGCAGTCTCAGCATTGCTCATTAGTACTGAAGCCCATTTCTTCGATGCTCTGGATGCAGACCTAGAGTGATCAGAATGATGGTGCGTTACGAATATCCCATCAATTTCCATCGGATTCACTCCAATCATGGCCAATCTCGACTCTATCCTCTTCAGTGAGAATCCGCAGTCTACCAATATCTTTGATTCATCAGTGGATAAGAGAACGGAATTGCCACGACTCCCGCTGCCAAGATGAGTTATCTCCATTGATATGACCTGTTGCAGTCCGAGCCAAGACGCCCTTTGAATAAATCCACTAATACAGTCAATCAAAGACTAATTTGGCACAATATTGGCGTCGCCACAAACCAAAATATCTGACATCCCGTCCGAACGACGCTCCATCATCATGATAAGTCAGTCGAGAACGCTCAAAGCCGTATAGATGGGGCTATGTCATGAGACGAAAGCAGACCGCGGCATTCATCACGCTACTTCTGCTCAGCAGCCTCGCCTTCGTTTCGCAGACACGCCCACAGTCCCCTGTCTCTTCCACTGATCCAACTGATGCTCTAGGAGGGGCCCCTCCAGCGACAGATGCCGATGAAGATCAGATTCCAGATCAGTATGAATCATTGCATGGAGCGATAGTCGTTATTGAGACTCTGGATGGGCCTGTGAACGTCAGGGGCCTAGATATGAACAATGGGACTGACAATATGACTGACCATGATAGGGATGGTGCACCCGCGCTTCTCGAGTATTGCTGGCCATACACTTTGGATAAATGCTTCACAGATAGGCTATCCCTGACTGGAAAGCCCCCTGAGTTGACTGAATCCGGACAAAGGGAGTATCTCGATCCAACCAACTCCGATTCAGATGGCGACGGACTTCCCGATGGATATGAGATACACATGTGCACAGAGGGCGGCCTCGGTTACATCAATGCTACAAATGCATGGACGTGCCTCTGGTTCGATCCTCTCGACCCATCAGATGAAGTTGACGATATTGATCGATGTCAGGATTTCACCTTTGGATGCGGCGACGGTTTCGACGTAAATAGAGATGGAGTTATTGACATTACAGAAAGGTATACTAATTCTGAGGAATACTCTTTTGGGATTCCAGATGGGTGGGTAACTGAGAGAGATGGACTATGGTGCGCAGGAGAGATTCCCGGACTAAGTAAGGACTCTTGCCAAGAAGTGGAAGACAGGCCTACAGGCGACAACGGTTGGTTGGGGAGCGACCCAACAGATCCCGACTCAGATCACTATACCTGGTCAGAGGTAATTGCAACGGGACTTGTTGTACCGGGTGACGGCATACCTGATGGGTGGGAGGTTCACTACGGGCTCGATCCTAGGAATGCTAGTGATGCAATCGAGGATTCAGATGGAGATGGCTGGGATATGGACAGGGATGGTTTTGTTATTCCAGATACATCCACATCAACAGCACAATGGGGAGAGGCATTCAGTAATTATGAGGAATACATGACCCATTTCGATGATGGTGCATGGGTAACACCCGGGCTCAGGGGAACCCTAATGTCACATCATGAGGGAGAAGTAATCTCGTTTGATCAGTCCACATCTCCTGGTTTGGTTGACGGTTCCGTGCACTCACTGATCAGCGACCCCGGAAGAGACAGACTCCTTGTTGGATCTAATTTCGGCATTACCGCAATAGATCCATTCGGTGGCTCCGTCTCACGTCATTACCTTCCTTCGGGAATGGAAATGAACACAATGATGAGTTGGTCAGCTGGAGAATCACAATTCCTAATCTTGGGGACTAATTCAGGGATTCACTGCTTATCCATGGAAAGCGGCCTTCCTGTGATGTCCTCACTTTCGGATTCAAACATAGGCCCCATAGAAACAATCCTCCAGTTGAACACGGGAAGTAGTGATCTCGACATCCTGGCATTTGGGAAAATGTCGGCATGGTCCGTTTCATTTGTACAAGAACAATCATCCGGAGAAGCCCATTGCTCAAGCGATGGCTATTCAATTTCCATAACTGAGCCAATTCCAAATATCGAACTAAATGATATTTTTGAGGACGCTTCAACATCAGCTAATACTGCATTGCATGTCCCAGTCTCGGGAAGGGGACCATTACTTCTGATTGGAACGGATGCAGGCCTTTTGGCATGGAACACGACAGATGCCGCCACTTCGGCCGGCAATCCGTGGTGGGTTTACGACAAAGAAAACTCCGAGGACTTCGTCCAACGTGCAGATTTACTCAATGAGTCCAAGTCTGCTATAGTTAACACAATGGAAGTCGCTGGACCTTTGCAACCGGGAGGGGGTGTTGAGGAAGTCACTGGAGTTTGGCTCGGAACAGCAGGCGGTCTCCATCTGATTGACCTAAGCACATTCATTCAGATGCCCTACTCATCTATCAGTAGTGAGCGGATGTACAACATAGACAGATGGGCCGAGGGAGCAAATGACGTGCACTCAGTCATGTCATACAACGGGATGGTTGTCGTTGGCTCTAGAGACGGCTCTTGGTGCTTGGAGGGCGGTCATACAGGAGTTCTGGGAATGTACCTAAACCAGTCTAGAATACCTGGATTAGTCACTTCCCTAGTTACTCTCGAGAACGACGGAAAGAATTGGCTATTTGCGGGTGTTTCACCAGGCCGATTCATGAATATCATGCCAATAGATCCTCAGTCTGCCGACTCCGATTTAGATGGGATGCCCGATGGCTGGGAGTATGCATATGGCCTTGATCCAACTGATCCCTATGACAGGGACAGAGATGCTGATGCTGATGGGGTCAGCTATGAGTTAGCCGATGGAACTGAATTTACCAGGGGCTGGTCTAACTTAGAGGAGTACAGATACATTAGAACATCGGAGTTAGGATTCAATGGCACGGACCCTCGGGATACTGACTCAGATGGAGACGGCTTGTCCGATGGAGAAGAGTATTGGGGATGGTTCCTAGAGCCAACATCATTCAAGTGCCATTACCTAAATGACGACTATATTTGCGACGAAGATACAGAAGAACTGGCTGAGACCGTCCATCTTGAAGGGTGGCTTGGCTCGGGAGCCGGAGGGGGTACCGATGGGCCAACTGACCCAACAAATGCGGACACAGATGGGGACGGCATGCCAGATGGTTGGGAGATTGAACACAGGAGGTGGATAGGGGATGTATACACAGGCGGAAATCTTTGGACTCTTGATCCTCGAAATCCAGATGATGCAGATGGTGATGCTGATGGCGACGGTCTGACGAACCTTTGCGAGTATATGTGGGGAAACATGCTCGAGACAGTACTTAGGGAGGGACTGCCTTCACATGGCGAATCGAACGAGTCGGCAGAATCCTGGGTTAAGACCGATCCTAACAATATCGACTCCGATGGAGACAGCCTCCCGGACGGGTGGGAGGCTAGGTACACATGTACTTGGAATAAGGAGAATAAAGGAATAAACCCACTCAATGGCTCTGATTACCTGAACAATCCCGATAACGATGGCTATGATGTGAACCACGATGGTTTGCTATCTATCGATGAACAATTCGTAAATTGGCTTGAGTACCATATCAAGTCCGAGATAATGTATGGCTCAATGACCTCTTCTGGGATGACGTATCCAGATAACTTCACCACCTCACTCTGGAATGAGACTTGGCAGGATTTGGCCGAGGGCTCATTTGGGGACTTCACCAGTCCATCCTACCAGAGCTTGGTGAATGGTACAACGACTCAGGATGTCGGTTCTGCTAATCCTCTTTCCCCAGACTCAGACAGGGATGGCATGCCAGATGGTTGGGAATTCTTCCATTCTAGATGGAGCCTATTCGATGAGGAGTGGACACTCAACCCCGTTGATGAGAGGGACCAGATTGGGGATCCAGATGGCGATGGAATGAACAATTGGGAGGAGTACAATTCTATAGACGGAAATCTGAGTGAAACGGATAATCTAGTTACTTCTCCACAGTTCTACCTCCTTTCTGTTGGGGGGGAACTACTTGCTACTCCGTGGCTATCTGCCGAGTCTTCTCAGTCATTCGGAACATTCCTCACTGAAGAACAGAGGAATTTGACTGGTTTGACCGCAGATCCCAATGACCCAGACACCGATAACGACGGGCTACTCGATGGCATAGAGTTGATTTTCACGAGGTGGAACTCCACCGACTCAGTTTGGACGCTAAACCCATTGGTCCCCGGAGACGGAAATTATGACTCCGACATGGATGGGATAACAGATCTTGTAGAGTTGAACCTGACAAACAACAATCCAGCGAACGGCGGCCTTTCTCCCCCTGATGCCCCCAGGATGTGGGAGGAAGCGCAGCAACTCGACCCGTCCGAGGCCAATAATAGGATTTACAGAATTCTATTCAACAAGGAGGGCAAGGCACAATTAGCAATGCAGCAGTATCAGGAATGGCTTTCCGGCGAGCCGGCAAAACCACTGCTGACATACCTCTTGGGAATTTCAGATCCCAATGATGAAGATACAGATAGGGATGGTATGAGTGATGGCTATGAGTATTGGTTCACAGAGTGGAACCTGGAAGACAACATATGGGAGATGAACCCACTCACTGGGACAGATGTCTCCAGGGATACCGATGAAGACTCATTTGATTGCGATGGGAGTGGCCACATTTCCGACTCCGAATCATTCGACAATCTCGCTGAGTACGAGTCAAGGGTATATGGTAAAAGAACTGCAGTTGATACAATATCCAATGAGACTGGCTTGGTATCATACGGGACCGACTCCATAAATGCTCAGATGGAGGAGAATGGACTGTCTTATCAAGCGGCGTTCGGGCATCTTTATTCTTCATTCTCCAGCAAGAGTCTAGAATCATCTGAAAGAATGGGCCTGATAAATTCAGTAGATACGAACAATTTCAACACTAGCCTAGCCGGGGTTAGTGACCCAACAGACGGAGACTCAGACAGGGATGGCATGCCAGATGGTTGGGAATTCTGCTACTCGATATACGGGGAGTTCCTCCCTGTGAACTCATTCAGGTGGTCAATGAATCCGATAAACGAGCTCGATGTTGGTTATGATCCGGATGCAGATGGGTGGTATGATAGGATGTGGTCAGACATTCCTGCAGAGCAAGGAACTTGGGAAGGCAGGCAATTTACCGCTTCATCCATAGACAGTCAGATTGGCCAGGGCGCCCAGCCACTTTACTTTTCCAACCTGATGGAGTACGAGAATGGCACACACCCATTGGATCAAGATAGTGACGATGATTCAGTCGTCATGATTCCATTCTTCCAGGACGGCTCTGTGGTAGCTTATATCCAAGACTCGAATCTCTCTGATGGCAGAGAGGTGTTCAAGTATGGCACAAACCCCCTCGACAACGATACTGATGGAGACATGATGCCCGACTTCTACGAGTACTACAGGGGATGGAATGAGACTAATGACAATTGGTCATCATACATGCAGATTTCAGTAGTCTGGTATCAGGTTACTCCGGTTGTTTGGAAGCCAGTGGATGTTTCATCAGGTATCATCTCCAGGCCCCAGTTGGACTGGGCATGGTTTACTCATGATCCAACGGACCCGTCCGATGCTGGCCAGGATGCAGATAATGATGGGGGGTGGGACTGCTCAAGCGGGAGTTGTATTTACCAGCCTTACAACAACTTCCAAGAGTACTTTGGCGTGGTCAATGCTTCACTTTCTTCACCATCATTGGTCCGCGAGTCAAACCTCTATGACTGCTCAGGAAATTTGGTAATGGAGTGGTGGCAACTCAGGGAGGCACTATTGGGGACCTGCTCAGGAAGTGCTGCACTGTCCACGAATTACTTCAGAATGTATAGGATAAACAATGATGACCAGCTATATGCCCTGATTGTTGATGACAACGATATAGACTACGAGGAGGTGGACAGTAGTGATGACGTAATTCTGCTAAATGGCGCATGGGCCGATGAATACAACAGATTTGCTGGCGACCAATACCACCTACCTAACACCGGGCTAGGCGAGTATGTTTTCGGATGGTGGGGAATTGATATTGATGGTGATCAGATAGCTGACGGTACAGATCCGACGAATTGGGACACCGATGGGGATTGGCTGAATGACCATTTCGAAATAGAAGACGATCTACTCGATGGAATCAGAGGAAATAGTGGATCCCCAATAAGATATGACGATCGCTCAACCTAGAACTCTTGAGTGCGAATCACTTGGAAGGGCCATGGGCGAATCCAGCGGGAGCATACCTGGTCCCAATCAACCCCTGGAGGAAAGACTCCTCTTTCTACAGGAAAACATGGTCAACTTCGTCAATCAGTACGATCTCCCCGTGGTGGAAGTGGCCTTGGTGATATCCAAATACATCAGGATAATTACAAGTCAGTTGCAGAATGCAGCCGAAGAGTCCGGAGAGGATCTTCCAACTTCACTATTGGAACCATGGCCAATTGATTCAGAGGGAGAATTACCCAGAATCGACTCATTCCCACTAGAAAGGGTGCTGGATTCCGTCGATCAGGACCGCATGGAAATTTTTGATACAATAATTCGAACAATATTGAATGAAACAGAGATGCCATTTGTTTCCTCAATAACCGTTTTGAGGGACTGGGAATCAAAAGTCAGAATCCAACTCAGTGAGTCCACCAGCCCAGGTCATTTATTCAGTCCAATGAAGCTACCCGATGGATTCTAACTATTCTGGGACTCTGCAACTATCCCGCTAGAAACCCACCAAGCATCGAAAATCGACCAAATGAAGATGACTGGCCACAGTACCACAGAGAGAATCAGGGGAAATTGGATCAAGAACCAACCGAGCCCCTTTCTGTGTTGACGATTGAAGTGCTGACCTAGGAAAAGGAACGGTACAAGTGAAACAACAATCGCAAAAATGGGCCTTAGTGCACCCCAGGCACCAATTCCACCACTTAGTTCAGTCCAGATTATTCCGAAAACCCCCAGAGCACTAACCCCATCATCCTCTTCTTCAGCAGGTAGTATGACTACGTACTCACTGTCAGACACGACTATTGGAATGGGGGGGGTGGAATGAATATGACGTATCCCAGATGCGAAAATGACTACTTCTGATGGCTACTCGCAGACACCGTGACTTCACCGCGGGTACTACTAACGGGTTTCGAGCCCTTTTCAGGTAGGGGATTCAATGTTTCAGAATCCGTGGCAAGGAAAATCGATGCATCCGGAATCCATGGAGTGGAAATTTCAACTATTATCCTCAGTGTGGACGAGGTCGGCTCAAGAAAATGCTCAGAATTAATCAGATCCGGGCACCACTTCGATGCGATAGTACACCTTGGATTATCAGAGAGGAGGAGAAATATCAGCCTGGAATCACTAGCTAAGAATAATCTGGAGATGTCCAAGCCGGACAACTCTGGAAGAATGGTTTCTAACTCCTCAATTGCAGAAGATGCTCCGGATTTCATCAGAACTACGGCCTCCAAGCACATTCTGGATGAGGAGTTTGAACATGACGTTAGGGTTTTATGGAGCGAAGATGCCGGTGGTTTCGTCTGCAATGAGACCTTTTTCAGAACCCTTGAGGCAATTGGAGAAAAAGAAACACCAGTACTCTTTGTTCATCTCCCAGTTCCAGAACACATAGCAATTAGTGAACAAACTGACATAGTCTCAAGGATTATCAGGAGACTTGCAATAAAGCCCCACTACCGGGTCGTAGGTGCTTTGCTAACTGACCCAGAGGGAAGGATGCTTGCATGCAGGAGGCCCCAAGGAGATGCATGGGCAGGTTGGTGGGAGTTCCCAGGTGGTAAGATAGAAGAAAATGAGTCCCAGGAACTCGCATTAATCAGGGAGATAGATGAGGAACTGGGGATTTTGGTGAGCCCAATTTCTTGTGTCGCAGAGATTTCACATGATTACGGGGATAGGGATGTGGACTTGTTCATATGGAAGTGTGAGCCGGTTGATCCTGCCTCGATAATCCTTTCAGAGCACGACAAGTCAGTATGGGTTGGGAAGGATGGTTTGATTGGGCTAAAATGGCTTCCCGCCGATCTTCCTTTGATAGAGGAATGGTCCTCATCTGGAATTCCCTAAGGTTCTTCGCCGATGGTGGGCTTACCCTTCTTGTCAAACCACTCATTCGGAGTCCCATCTTTTGACATGGATAAGTCATCACCAACAGTTCTAGGAATGAAGGACCTCCCTCGATGCCAAGTCACCTCCTCTAGCCACAAGTCAATCCCCTTCCCTGAAATTGAAACATCAATTTCTCCGCCCGTGACCCTTTCCCCCAAGGGAAATGAAACCTTTCCCACAAGTGCTGCTTGCCGGGAAATTGAGAAATCCGCGTATTTCCCATCCTCCATGTCAAGAGACATTGCGTCAAGAGCGGTGTCCATGATATTCTGTTTTGCAATGGCCTCTAGAAATACGTCCATGGAGGAAGTTACCCCATACAGGATTTCTGCAGTTCCTTCATGAGGGAAAACCCTCCTGTCGGTTTCCCCATTTGGCTCCCAGTCGGGGAAAATATTCTTTACGGCCTGAACTACCAACCCTGGGTCCTCATGAGATTGGATAGTTGTTGACACCCTGATGTCTATCTCCACGTTACCCCCAGAGACATCTCACTGATGAGTCCTCTCCAAAGATTGCAATCAAGGGCGCGAATGATTGAAACAGTAGTCGAGAGGGGACAGAGCATGTCTGAACGATCCATGGCGATGGGGGTGGCACTATTGCTTGCTCCAAACTTGTGCGTGGTGTCAATTAGATTTGGTCTACCTGTCCTCAATGACATCATCTCTGAAGATATAGTCCTTGAAATTGGAATACACACTGCAGCCACGATTCTGGGATTACTGATGTTCCTGAGGTATAGGAGGGTCGAGGATCATGAGTATCACAGGTCAAAGATAATCAGAGGGCTATCTAAAACATACAAGAGTGAGGATAGGGGGCTCTGGGGCGATAAATCAGATAGGGCACTAGAGAAACTGGAGGGCAACTTATCCAATATCTCCAAAAAATCTTCAAGAAAATCAAGGGAGAGGATGTCAGGGACTGTTGGTTCAATCAATACCGAGATGTCTGAGGTTGAGATAGGTGAGGAATTCGAAGCCGATGTTAGAGTTTCAGGAATACAAACAATTGTCGATGAGGAAAAAATCAGAGAGGAAAGATCGAAAAATAGCACTTCGATTTCCTCCCTCTTTGGATCAATAATGGACTCTTCCGCTAGGAGGAGATTGGAGAGGGAGAAGGCCAAGGCCGAGAGGAAGAAGGCCAAGGCCGAGAGGAAGAAGGCCAAAATGCAGAACAAGAAGGAATCAATATCGGGTACTGAATGGGATGCCCCATCTCCTTCTTCAATGACTAGGTCCGTAGTCTCATGTAAGAATTGCGGGAACCTGAATAATAGCAGTGTTCAGTACTGTAGTTCTTGTGGGGACTTCTTGGCTTAGCAGGGAACGGTTGAAAGCACCCAGGCTGGAGCCATGGTCGAGAGTATGTCGGAGAAGAGGGACTACTATGAGGTCCTGGGGCTGTCTAGGGGTGCCAGTAAGGAAGAAATACGCACATCATACAGGTCTCTAGCCAGGAAATATCACCCCGATAAGAATCCCGATGATCCAGAAGCAGAGAGCAGGTTCAAGGAACTCTCGGAAGCCTTTGCAATTCTCTCCGACGATGACGAAAGGAGGAAGTACGACACATTTGGACATAATTCCCCCGGTGGCTCCCCCTTTGGTCCGGGAGGATTTCAAGGGGTGAATATCAGCATCGACGATCTTTTTGGAGGGGACCTTGGAGGAATATTCAGCCAATTCTTCCGTACATCAACAGCAAATAGAAGGGTCAAAGGATCCGACCTCATGGTTAGGCACTCTGTGCCATTCCAAGCAATTATGGACGGGAGTGAAGATGAAATCGAGTTCGACGCCCTCAGAGTGTGCAGTGATTGTGAGGGAGAGGGATCTAAGGACCCATCATCCGTAAGAAGCTGTCCAGCATGCGATGGTAGGGGAAGGGTCGAGAGAGTGGAGAGAATCGGCCCATTCACCCAGAGGGTTGTCTCCGACTGCCCTTCTTGCGACGGAGGGGGAAGGATAATCCAGGACCCCTGTAGTGGGTGTAACGGCCTAGGGCGCGCAACTCAAAACAAGAAAGTCAGATTCTCAGTTCCACCAGGTGTTTCAAATGGTGTCAGACTCAGAATGAGGGGGCACGGGGAGTCTTCTAGAAACCACGGCGGAGAATCAGGCGATTTGTACATAGAGATAGAAGTGGAGAATCACGAATGGTTCGAGAGGGACGGGTCCGATTTGCTCATGGCCCTGCCAATCGGATTTGCAGACCTTCTTCTGGGCACTTCCATACAGATCCCTCATTTGGACGGAGATTTGCTGAATGTTAAGATACCAGCCGGCTCAAATCCCGGTGATACTATTTCAATCCCAGGAAGGGGCTTGCCGGGCCAAGGAATGAGAGGGAGAGGAGAGGTTTCAGTGGTTCTGAAATTGGATATTCCCGATAAGATATCACGCGCAGATAAAAAGAGAATCTCCGAGATGCATGATATATTGGGGACAAATACAGAAATTATCGATGACAAAATACGGGAAGAGGCCAGAAGGCGCAGAGGTTCTCGTAGGAGATAGAAATCATTCCGATTCAAGACTCTGCCAATCGATTGCACTACGGGGCGCTACTGCTACAGGTTCGCCACCAACCAAACCAGATAATTGGAATGTTAGGACACTGGGACTACCTTCTATTGACATTCGAATGAATGTTCTACTGCCGGATTCCAAAGTGTCTAGAAATATCTCATCACCGCGGAAGAGGTGTTTGGGGTAGACATTGTCAATCCCAACCAATGACCCCTCCGGAGAGTGGAATCTTATGGCGGCTAACTTCCAATCTTCAGGCCCAACCCTAATTCCAAGAATCAGTGAGCTGCCCATTTCTACTCCCCAGGCACACACTTCAATCTGATCAGTCATGTGCCTAATTACGGGTCTACCCCATTCCGAAATTATGCCTGACCAGGGACTATCTCCAAGTTGATGGAGGGCAGATTCAACAACTCTCTCGTCTATCTCACTCTCAGAAATTTCTTTGGAGAGTCTCTCCCGAAGCCTCCTGAGCCTCCTCCTTTCGTGCGCTTCAATAATATCTGACCCCTTTGTACCCGAGAAAAGCCTCCTCCTTTCCCACCAAATAACAACAGCCAGGGGAATGATCATGATGGCCCCGAGGAATATGTAGAGGTCATTGAAAAGGTAGGAAAGATCACTCAACTCGGCATCATCAGGGATATCTTCACCTGCATAAAACAGAGTGAATCCATATTCCACTTCAGCATCTGAGGAAGAGAGCCTCTCCACCCTTAGTGCATGCAAACCATTCGGAACGCTAATCATTGAACCATTTGTGTAATTCAGGATATTCCAATTATTCTGATCGAGTGACTGGATCTGAAAACTCACCGGGGATGAGCCAACGTCCCTAAGGTATACTCTAGAGCCATTCTCGTCTCCGATACTGAAGATGTGAACATCTACATTGTCTCCCGGGCCCAAAGTACCGGAAAGTTCCAATGGCCCCGGCAGGACATGTTCGTGATGACCCCATGGCCCACTTTCCCCCCATATGTAGTCAGGTGCGTCTCCAATCATCTTTCCATCATTCATTGAATCTGACGAGATGTCGATATTCCAAGAAATGGCTACGCTCGAGCGAACTCTGAACTCCAAGGAATATGCGTCTGCCGGAGTAACAATTGACTCGGGGCAAGAATCAATTTCTTCTTCAATAAAATCGGAGCCATTCACAGTTTGCACTAGTATGTCAATCAATACCTCTCCGATGAAGATGCAGTGCGGGGTTATTTCCATCTTAGAGCCGGCCTGCAGTAAAAGGGAATCGCCATCCATGTCGAATCCTGAAATATGTCCAGAATAAGGGCCGGAACCGAATGCTAAATGATCCCCATGGTCCCATTCCCCACTTAGCTCGCCACCTCCTGGGGCCTCTGCCTGGTCATCAAATCTTGACAGACTAATTTCATAGGGAGAATATCCAGAATCTGTTGGGTGGACAACTCTTAGCCAAAGCCTCGAGTCATTAGGATAGTCGAGAATTATTGGGAACTCACTTTCGCTCGACAATACTTCGATAAGAGACTTGGACTCAGCATTGCTCTCCCAAATTTCCAAATCAATTACTCCTCTCCCTCTGAAATCATCAATGACAACTATATCGCCATCATCCCCCTCAATTCTGAATGAGTCCATGTCTTCCTCATCTTCCAAGGATCCAACGAAGATTACTGCAGTACTGCCGAAATCCAGTGAATTACACCTGCTAAGCTGACAAATGGAGGTGGCATCTAATTCAAAAGAACCATCTTGGTTGCCAGGCAATGGGACGATTTCTTCCAGATCATCAGTTTCCACTAATGACTCTTCTACCGGAAGAATGGTGTCGAACATTATGTTTGCAATTCCCACTCCCTCATCTGCGTTCACTTTCCATGATATGCCATTTTCGAACGGCCCAGACCATTGGACTTTGTGCTGGTCAGAGATTACCTGTTCCGACCCATCGTAAATGACGACCAATTCCAGTCCAGGGCAACTAACCTCCACACATTCAGCAACAAGCCATGCAGGACCCCCTCTTTCCAACGCTCCTTCGATAAGAACCACACCCCCCTCCTCTGCGAGAGCCGGATGGCCAACAAAGACAATTGAGGTGGCCAGAATCAACGATAGAAGTGCTGCCCTCGCCCCCTCCATGCAATATCCGAGCAGTAATCAGTCTTAGAATCCTTCAAGCGAAGTTTCTCATTCGAGGCACTATGGAGGGCAGGCCACTATCTCGGGATGTCATAGCTAGGCACCGTTCTGCAAGACTCTTTTCTCTGGGGGATAGGGGCAATCCTGCATCGTGGGCCCCTGCACTGGTAATGTCAGATAAAGACCCTGAATTGTCGGTTTCAATGGCCCCACTATGTTTCAAGAGGGATAATTCAGAGTTTCCAGCCAAACTTACGATGACCACTCGAGAAAAGATATGTTTTCCATTTGACGGTATTGATGAATGGAGCGCTATAGAAGGACTGGTATTGCCTTCCAGCCTCGACAAATCTGATTCTGGAAGTTTCGGTTCTGGAATAAACCTACTACCAGTTTCTTGGCAGTCGTTACATCATGACAATGCACTCTCCGAAGACTCTCTAGAACCATCAATCGTAATCCTCACGGACGCTCCTCAATTAGCCAGAAGTCGCGGCAAGTTAGCAAAATCATTGGACGTAATTAGGAGGAGATTCCCCTCTTCTCTAATATGGGCCCCGGGAATTTCTGGACCGGATAATTGCCATCTTCTTTCATGGCTAGGTGTCGATTTATTTGACCTCTCAAGATCACGAAATGCATCTGCCTCGGGACTCATTCTATCAGCAGGTGGCCCCAGGGAACCTGAGGAAACTATGGGAGAGGGACATTGCATGGAAACTCAGATAGGACATTGGAAATCCGCTATTTCAAGCCTGAGGCAGTCGATTAGATCGGGAACCTTACGTGAGGAAGTGGAAAACTCCATCGGTTCCAGTCCCAGATCGGTGGAGAGGCTTAGGATTCATGACTCAATGATGAGTAACAACATTGGTCGCGCAGGACTTTCTAGCGTCGTGGGGAGGGACAGGAGGGTGAGGTGCAACTCCCCGATAAGTCGCGATGACCCCCTCATACGTGATTGGAGGGAGAGGGTATCAGAATCCCACACTCCTCCAAAGCATCAGGAAGAAGTCCTCCTCCTACTTCCATGTTCAGCCACAAAGCCCTACCGACTCTCCCCGAGTCACCACAGATTCCTGAAGAATGTCAGTAGTAATAGGATCCATCAGGTCATGGTAACCGCGCCACTTGGTTTAGTTCCTAGGGAGTTAGAGGACCTCTGGCCAGCAGCTCACTATGACATCCCGGTCACAGGAGACTGGGATGAAGACGAATTAATAATAATCAGGAATATGGTGGGGAATCTTGTTGAGAGAGTGGGATACAAGCACGTGATAAACCACTCCGGACTGGAAGTCAAAGTTGATGGTACGAATGTCCATGACACTAGGGTGGGCGGTACAGCCGGCTCCGAACAGTCTTTGTCTAGGCTTCAGCAAACCACCAAAAATCTAGCCTCATCACTTGGTTTGGAAGATTTCCGACAATCCGATGAGCGACTAGGTGTTATGGAGTCAAGATCTAGGTTCATTCATGGTTCTGATGAATGGCTCAAGGGCTCAGTCGTCTCTGGGAGGCCCCCAATTCTGACAATTACAAAATCGGGAGAGCAACTAGCAAGGTGGAACCCACGTGATGGCCGATTCGCTCTTTCCAAGAAGGCCCTTCCACTAATGGAAAGTAACGACTCGATGCCAAGGGCGCATCTGAAATCTAATCACAAATGGGTCGGCGACTTGTTTCCCACGAATGTCGAACACTTCCAGGGAGATATCAGAGTTGGCGATGAGATATTGGTCTATCAGGATGGGGGACTGGTCGGTTCGGCAAGAGCAGTTGCCCCTCAATGGGAATGGCCTCTCGGACCGGGAAGGCTAGCGCGTACGAGGCACAGACTCTGAGGTACTAGAAGCCCACCCCATCGCAGCGATTAAAGAGGGAGAGCAGGTCGCCCGCTCGCTGGAGGAGTATGTATGGCACGTATGCACAGTAAGGGAAAGGGTGCGAGTGGGTCATCTAGGCCCAATTCGGAAAACCCTCCAGAATGGTCAGAGACGGACAAGAAGGTAATTGAAGAACTAGTTGTCAATATGGCCAAAGAGGGGCATTCGACTGCCATGATAGGAATGACCCTAAGGGATCAACATGCAGTTCCGGATGTCCGCCTAGCAACTGGAGAGAGAATTTCCCAGATTCTCTCAAGGAATGGAATTTCTCCCAAGTACCCAGAGGATATGATGAATCTGATGAGAAGGGCACTCGGTTTGATTGATCACCTAAATTCAAACTCAAAGGACCTTCACAACCGTCGCCAGTTGGAGCTCTGTGAGTCTAAGATTAGGCGTCTGTCAGTGTATTACAAGGAAGCTGGGAAGCTTGAAAGTGATTGGCAGTACAAGAGGGACCAGCTCAGGCTCATGGTCGAATAATCCATAGTAGGGGATTTGAACGAAATACCCTTCCCATTTGCATGCGTGCACTCGCCAACGAGGAAATCTTCTCCTCCGTATCGGAAATTTTGCACTCAGCAGCTTCAATGGTTCGCTCTGGTGAGAGGGTAACTCTCGCCACCACGGAAGCCACGCTCCCCTCCTCACTTGCCATAGCGCCCATTGAGGCCGCGCTTTTGGATGAGGGACTCCCTTACAGGAGGAGTATCTCAGATGGGAGAAAGTCAGGATCAATTAATCCCGAATCTACATTCATCATTATTGATATGGATAATGATGGCATCACTATTTCTGAGAAGGGTGCTCGTGGATTGCATATTGGGGCGAACGTACCAACTATCGCCCATATGGGCCAACATGCAAAGGCTCGAAATGGAATATTGACACCCACTGCAATTTCACACGCCCTAGCTCAACTCATTTCGCCCTCTGGAAAACGAGTCAGAAGGATGAGGCCGTGGGTGATTTCAGGAAATTGGATTAGCCCCTCAATGGATGCAACATATGATCCAGTATATACTTCATTGAGGGATTTTCTAGAAGAAGAAGGGACAATCTCCGTAGTCCCCTTTCCCGAGGTCCCAGATCCAGACCCTCAATCCCGGCCATGGGTCAATAGTGACGATCTTGATGCTGTTAGGGAAAGATGGGCCGAACTTGATGCGGAAGGAAGGGCAAGAGCGATTTCACACCTGATGAGGCCTGGATTATTTTCTTCAGCGCCATCGACCGCACGTTTCGAGGAATTGGGATGGCATTGTATTCTAGCACCAACTTGGGAGCGTGATTTGGCTGGGCAAATAAGGGAAGCATCATCAATATGGGGTACGAATAACAGAGAGGACGCAGCGGGCAAACTAATTGATAGTCTGATTTCCAATGGTCAAATCCGAACTATTCAATCCGAATAACACTGTCACATTCAGAGCATGAAATCCTTAGGGGCCTCACATCCGAATCAACTGAGATAGAATTGCCACAGGATGGACAACTCACCCTTCCTCCGCCCTTGCTGCTATCTCCTGACCTATCCTCCTTGGGTGACAGCAATGATATTGGGAAAACTAGTAGAATACTGGAAAACACCACTCCTAGGACCATCTGCATCGGCAGCCCTAGGAAATATATCGCAAATGACAGTAGCCCCATAGTAGCGACAGTTACCATCGTGGGAAACCTCGATCTCCTCCTAGTCATATTAAGTCCAATGCCGATTGCAGCGCAGAGTGCTAAAACCATAATTCCAGAGCCGACCAGGACGCTGAACATCGGGTTTCCCGTTGGGGTAAAGGTAATTCTGAAATCTAACTCTAGGTCAAGCTCCTCCTGATTTACTGAAATTGTCTCTTGCACAATCCACCTCCTATGAGAGTACTCCAGGCCTTCTGACGAGACCACCCCTATGTCATGAAGCATTGAACCGGTTAGCTCAACACTCAGGCTTATGGATGTCCAGTATTCCTCCAAAGAAGGGCGGACGAAGTCCTCTACCAATAATTGACGCTCCCCTTCGCCCATCAAATAAGATGTCGAGATTGTAATAACTATGGAATCTGAGCTGAACCCTCTTGTTCCGCCCATGTCGATGTTAATGTCAGTGGGGCCCAAGTCTATCGGATCGACCCCTAGAATCGACTCTGACTCTATGAACATCCCATTGGAAAGGAAAGATCGCATGTCCGAAGTCGAACCTGTGAGATACCCCGTTAGAGCAACCAGTTCAGAATCATCCACCATCCCATTGTTGTAGTCAGACTGTGGTATTGAGCTAGAGTAAGACTTCAGGTTTCTCCACCAACTACTGGATTCTAGACTAGAATTCCCTATGTTGTCTAACCCCCACCTCATCCATTGAGACATCGAACCTCCAAATTCAATTGTTACATCCTTTTCCATTCTGTCTCCCTTCCAATCGGCAGAAACCGACAATGACAGATCAGTTCCACCTGTCCTCAATGGCTCGTTAGCCGGATACCATGTCCCGCTTCCTCCGCCATCTTCCCCCACGGTAATGGTGTGTGTCATATTTGCTTCAATTACGAGCCCTTCCTGTGGCTCAAGGTGGAAGTCAACACGGAATGTCCCTCCCTCCGTACCCTCGGGTATGCTCCAAACAAATGTGACTTCGACACCATCCTCTACAGGGGTGGCAACCGGCTTCTCACTTACTGCAGAGTTTTGCACAGTGATCCCTCCGGACGAGGCAGTCCACATCCTGTCTTCAAAACCAGAAGAAAGAAGAATCGGGAAATATACTAGTGTCCCACTCACACTGGCATCCCTCATATGAATTTCAACCAGGGGTAGCTTCACATTGATACTAGATTTCTTGTCATCAGAGCCCCAAACAAAGGTCACACCAGCGTTATCACCCGGTTGATTGAAACCAAGTAGTTGGACAATCAATGTGATTTCCACCAAGTCCCCCTCATTGACCTCACCCGATTCAACATCAACCATGATCTGGATATCGCCTTCACCGGTTATGTACGGATTGAGTCCATCAGAACTTCCTTGGTAGAATGAACCTCCAATTCTGACCTCTAGAGTTGCATTGATATTCACCCCCACTGCACCTTGAACCTCATATGGCATTGAGAACTCCCATGTAGAGTCTGGATGGCTTCCTTCAGAGCCCCAAACTACCCCCCACTTTCCAACTTCTATGGGCTGGAAAACTTGAGTCACCAATGTGGAGTCAGTTTCATCAAGATCGGAATCAAAGGGGGACAGAGTCCCGATGTCTGCCTCACCGAGCAAATACAACTCGAAGCCACCAGAGTTACAGCAGGCCGTCTGCTGTCCCGAGACTTGCGTGATGGGAGACAGTATGGTCAAAACCAAAGTCACACACAGAAGAAATGCATGACGACTCCGCCCCTCGTCCATGCACGCACGTCACAACTAAACAACTTGAATACAACCCCTGAAAGGGCGCCAATAAGGTGAAAATCCCATCTGAAAAGATAAGTCACTACCTGTGTAGCCATCTCAAAACTACAGCCCCATCTCGAGGAATCTCATCAATAATCGCAAAACCAACTCTTTCAAGCTGTATGATCATGCCCTCTGCAAGTTCAAAGTCTTCAATGGCACCCATTACAATATCGATGTCATTCCCCGAAGGAACTTCTAGAATCGCTTCTCTGGACATTTCAATTGGCAACCAGTGGGCAATTGTGCGCCTATCGGATCTTTCAATGGAAGATAACTTAGCCAATCCGTCAATCATCTCTACGTCTGCAAAGCCCTTCAGTCTGATACTCGCAATGTCGATATCTTCTTTCTCCAGCAATATTGTTCTAGAGCCAATCAACCAGGTTCTATCCCCAGTAACGGTGCCATCGGGGTGCTTTGGGATTGAAATTGAGTTTCCAATGTGTAAATCTCCCTTTTCTGGGAGGCCAAGGCGTACTTCATTCGGACTTCTGATGAAACTTCGGCGCTCCGTCATCGAGTCTATGATGCTAGAATTCTTGGCCTCTATGCTCTGCATCGGGACAGAGATGTCTTTCTGCGTTAGCCCAAGCTCAAGCCAGAATTCCCTAATTGCATCAGATGAGAATCCTCTTTTTCTAAGTGCAGAAATTGTCGGAAGTCGTGGATCGTCCCATCCGGAGAATTTCCCCTCCGAAATATTGGCCTTCATGCCGGACGTGGAGAAACCACCAAATTCGAGAACTTTGACTCTTCCCCAGTAGAGTGTTTCTGGATATTCCCAGCCAAAGTGTTCGTAGAGCAGGGTCTGCTTTCTCGTGCTATCCATAAGATCCTTGCCCCTGACTATGTGGGTGACTCCCTGAAGCCGATCCTCGATCGCGCTTTGGAAGTCCAGAAGTGGCCAGACTTTGTACAAGTCACCTACTAGTGGGTGTGGGGTGTGTTGAATCCTTAATGCCGGCCAGTCCCTAAGGGCGGGATTTGGTAAGTCTAAGGAAGTCTTCACCCGTACTACTGCTCCACCCTCTGGGGTTTCTCCGGAGATCATGGAATTCCAGTATGTTAAGTTGGACGCAACCTCATTCCCCCTGCAGGGACATTCATCTTTGTTATCTCTGAGGGATTTAAATTCTTGAGCAGTGCATCGGCAGACATAGCCGAATCCTTCCGAAATCATATTCTCTGCATATTCCAGATATACGGGCATTCGGTCACTTGCCCTAATTACCACATCTGCCTTCCTGCCAGTTATCCACTCGTATTCTTCTTCAATTTGAGAATATGCAGAGGGATCAGGCGGCTTAACCCTTGTATCTGTATCATCAAATCTAAGAACCACCCTGCCTCCATTGATTTTGGCCAATTCGGAGTTAATCACAACCCCTCTGGAATGGCCAAGTGTCAATGGGCCATTCGGATTGGGTGCAAATCTCAAGGTCACCTCTCCCATCACACTGTTGGGAAGATCCGGTAAGCCAACTCTCTTCTTCTGTTTCTCCCTATGTAGTGCCTCGGGGTTGGACTCCTCCAGGATTTTCCTTACCGCATCTAAGCCTTCTTCACTAGCTATCCTGTTCGCCTCTTCGACATGAAGTTGTACTAGCTCCCTTAGCTCCCTAGCTCTGGGCCTTAATTCCTGCATTTCAGATAGAAGTCTTCCAAGAACGCTCCCGTCCTTTCCTTGGCCGTTGTATTCCACAGAATTCTGTAGGGCGTACTTACGTACTGCCTGGATGACATCCTCACTCCAAGCTCCCGATTCGGACATATTATTCACTGGGTCTCCGATGCCCCTCTTTGTGATTCCCGTTGTCACTGGTCTTCAAGAGTGGATTGAGAGGTTATTATTCCACCTTCAGAGCGAATTGGAATGGGGGTGCCGTGTAACTCACCCCAGGCCCTAGAAACGGTTTTCCAACTCCATCTCAAGCATTCGTGGGGTAATGGTCCAGAAACCAGCTCACGTACTGCAATCTTGGTTTTCGGATCTGAAGGGTATCCTGAACCAATTTCCATTCCTAAACGTTCTGAAAGGCTTGAAACGATTGAATCCCTTTTCACCTTTGCAATGATGCTAGAGGCGCTTGTCACCACATCAATCGAATCCATTCGATGCTTAGATTCAATTTTCCATTCTTTCCAGGGTCTTCCCAATTTTCTGGAAAGTCTCTGCCCAAATCTTTCCGCGTTCACGTCACATGCGTCAACTTTCAGCACTCCTGATGGATGATGGCTTGTTGATATCTCCATTGCCTCCGCAAAAAGCTCCACTTCTAGGCTATTGAGGTCCGAATTAATGCTGTTGTAGTCTATCCGTGAAGGTTCGCATATTACGACCCCAACCCCCCATCCATGGGATTCCGCGAGTTCGGAGATTCTTGTGTAAATGACATCCCTTTTCTTCGATGATAGGGTTTTCGAGTCCTTAACCCCAATTTCCTCAAGGATAACCGAGTGTTCAGATGGAATGCATAGTGAACAAACCACGAGTGGGCCTATCGCTGGACCTCTGCCAGCCTCGTCAATCCCCGCATTCCGGGCACTCATATCTCCAAGTCAAATCCAGACGGGCTTTCATCCTCACTGCTAGATTTTCTATCGTTGCCAACTTCCATTGGTTCATCGAGCATTTCGTTATCGGGATGCAAATCATCTGTCTCGGAAATCACATCTGCAATTCTAATTGCCTCATTTATGTCATCTTCAGTCTGTGCAATATCTAGAATCTCACTAGCTTTGCTTATCACATGTTCTTCGGGGGACGTTCTTGGTTGCTCCGAAAAACCTCCCGATTTTTCCATGAAACCCCTCTTGAATTCAGATTGTGACTGCAAAGGGCTCTCGATTAAATCGACCCCCTCAACTTCACCCTTCTTGAATCTGGAAATCCAGTCTTCCGCGTTCTCCGTTTTTGCCGCATCATCACCTTTTGATGCATTTCTTTCACTCATCCTGACTGAAACCGCATTAATCACGCCAATCGTCCCAATTACTACGACTATTATGGTCAAAGAAATTTCCAGCCATTCATTCATCCATTTGATAATTGTTTCACGTATGCCATCTTTTTTCTCCCTTGGCTCAATAATTTCCTCACCTGGAATCATTGCTGAATCTGTTCCGGTGAATGCAATCTGTGGATCCCTAACTGATCTGACCTCTATGGTCATTAGTGCCTGTGTTTCAACTGGTGCAACGTCCGGGACAATCATCCATGCACTGAATGTCACAGTTTCTCCCGGCTGAACATTCAGTATCTCAAAAGATCTTGAACCCCCTGAAATAGAATCAATGTTGGAACCATCAGGCGGAATAAATGAGAATTCTGTTACAATGTTAGAATCGAGATTTGCAGTTATCCCATCAGGACCATTTCCCGAATTAGTCATTATCCACGTCGAAGTTAGATTATTCTCTCCGATAATCTCTGAAGTTGCCATTTCCAGAATCCATGCATGTAGGTCGCCCGAAACAACCCCGAATGAAATGTAGCCAGGAGACCAATCATCTACGAATAATTGGATCGAGACATTAGCTGTCCGTCCAGAGATTGTCCCATCAGCAATAGTAACATTCACAGAAATGCCTCCCAATACCTGCCCTGATTCGAGATCAATGTGATTACTCTCAATTTCCACATTTATCCATTCTTCGACTCCCAACATTTTGAGTTCGTATGAGGAATCAACATCTCCAGTGTTAGTGACTTCCAATGTGACTCCACAATCATCTCCCGGACTGGTTTCGATGCCAGAACACCCATCACTGGCCATTTCTATTGAACCGCCAACTCTCGGAACAATGTTCACACTCTGGATCGTTGTAGAAATAATGCCCGGAGAAGCTTCGCTCCAAACTCGGGCCTCGAATAGAAGGGAACTATCAATTTCCGAAGGGGAATCAATCTGAATACGCGCTTCGACAGTCCCATTTGGGGCTACATTTTCTAGTTGCCATCTATCAATTATCGACGCACTCCAACCTTCATATTCGAAGAATAAATTCGACTGCCCCACTGGTTGTGAATCGGCATCTAGGGGAATTATCTCCATAATCAGGTCCCTCCAAGAATTTCCTTCATTCCTTAGAGTAATCTCGAAAATATCTGTACTCCCTGGCTCAATGGATGAGACTCCACCACCTTCTATGATACTGGCTCCGTCATAGAAACCATACCTCAGAGAGAAGTTGTACCAGTCTGAGGATTGATTTTCTAGTGACTGCGCTTTCATTGAGAATTGATGAAGTGACTCGGATAGTGGAAGGCCCCCGGAAACCGATGGAGCCTCGATTGAGTATCCCGTCCATTCAGTGGCCCCTGCTGGCAAATCAAATTCATGCCCCACAGAAGGCAACTCTTGATTTGCCCAGGATATGTTCCAACCATCCGGTCCAGTAATCGAGATAATTGCACTATCAAAGAAATCCTCGTTATTGGTGAAATTGACATTAATTCCGATGGTGGAACCAGGTCCTATGTCAAAAATAGAACCAGACTCAACCCCAAAAGTAGTCCCTCCCTCTGCTTGAGCTTCTTGTGCGTGAGCACTAATGGGGATTACTAGTGCAATCAGCACTATTAGAGTGATAGCCGCCCATCTCACAAACAACCTGTGAATGTAGGGTGATTTCATTCCTGCCCCCATATGGGTGTATTACGGAGCATTCATGAGGTTGGGCTCTGTTCGCCAGTCATGACACCGGTATGGCCCTTCTCTAGAAAGAAGCCCCAACCGCCCAAGGCAAAGCCTGTCCAGGAGAAGCCTGTCATCAACTATGAGCGTCAGTCGGAAGACGGACAAAAGAGCAAGTTGGAAGACAGAAGTCATCTCGAGGATCAGAACTTCCTTGATGCGATGGAACTTCTGGATGAGAAATAGTATTGCACCTTAGAGAACTGGATCCGGTATTAGACTGGCCAGTTTTTCCACATCGAATTCACCGGCTTGAATTGGGGACCTAAGTCCAAACTCGGAGGAAACATGAGGGTCTACTTCTCCAAACTGCCCCACTTCTTCACCACCAATCAAAATCTTAGCTCCCCTGCCAAATATCCACGGCCCCTCGCCATCCCTTAGGGGGGCGAACTCAATATTATCGAATTCACATCCCAGGTCTCTTATTAGTGCCTGAGAAATCCCCTTTGCGGCAGTGAAGCCACTTCCGACTTCGGCACAGGCCCATGATGCCCTTGTCCCATTCTTCGAATTGTGAACTACTTCTCCGAGCTCGTAAACCCTTTGAGGTAACTCATGATGCCTATTTGATGATAACAGCTTCAGAAGAGATGGCAGAATGAACTGACGCATCAATGTGTGGTCCATCGTTATTGGATTCGATATTTCCGATGGGTTTCCAATTTTTTCCCACCTCATTGTTTCAAATTGGTCCCTTTCGTTGGAAAGTGTGAGACTTTGAGTTTCCTGTAGCCCAACTGACCTAAAACTGGATCTAATCCTACGTTTGATGTGAGAGGATGGAAGTGGGACGGCGTCGATGTGCACAGAAGATAACTTTTCAGGAAGATTCCCATATCCGAATCCAATTGCTATGTCTTCAATAATATCAACGGGATGCATGATGTCGCTCCGCCATCTCGGCATGGAAACAATGTGTTCCATTTCCCCGACTACGCAGTCCGACCACCTTTCCGCCCTTTCGGAACCATCCGTCACCGTCCGCGTCTCAATTAGTTCCCCGCCCATCCTCGAAATGGCATTGGAAATCTCAGATTCATCAATATCGATCCCAAGTATCGCCTTGACAAGCCTACTTGGGACCCGGTGTATCCTGTCATCGAAGTTTGGAGTTGTTGAAACCTCCCCGTTCCATCCAGATATCTCCACACTTTCCACCTTTCCACCCAATTCTGAAAGAGATAGGCACACCAGGAGCAGGCATGTTTCACACGCACGCTCATCTGTTCCAGTAACGTCGATGAAGAAGTCTGTTGTGCCTTCTCTGACTGTGGTGTGTTCACCATTAATTATTGGGGGGAAAGAGAGAATCTCATCATTAGAATCAAGTATGACTGGAAAATGATCCATTGAATCCATGAGGTGGGCATATTCAATTCCCTTTGGATGCTCAGAAAGTACCTCGGAAATACACATCTTTCTATCTGATGACAGGGGCGTGAATGAGAAACTATCCTCCACAGTTTCATATCTGAAGGGGGCCTTAAGTCTAGACAAATCGTGAACCCCTATTGATGAAAGAGACCTTCTTCTCCCAAGGGTTAGGTGCAACTTCTCTTGATGATCCATCAGAGACTGGATAAATGCGTCCCTTTCCGATTGATCTTTTCCTGTATCCACGCCTCTCACTACAGCAGCCATAATTACCGGCCTGACTTCTTTCAATGAACTATCGACATCGATTCTTATTCCACTCTTTGTGACTTCTACTTTGTTTACAGTGTCATGGGAGCCCAAGAATGATCTAACTGCTCTAGCCATAGTTTCATGACTGAGTAGATCAGGCCTATCGGGAAATACCTCAATTTCTATTTCCGCCTTATCAAAATCTTCCACGGGGCATCCAATTTCAGGAAGCAAATCAGGCCATTTACCACTCTCATGTTTGAAATTGTTGATACTTTGGATCCTATTCAATATTGAGTGCTGGAGATTTATTGTTGGCACAAATCCACCTCAGTTTCCAAGCCACATTGGCAATGGGCGCTCAAATCCAACTAATCTGAGTCCGCTGATTGCAGCAGTGTCCATATTCATGGCCCTGAGGTTCCTCCTGCTTAACATGTCCATTCTCTCCACCCCCACCTCTCTCATCCAACCCCTGAGGCCTGAGTTAATTGTCGAAATATATGAGCTCAATTCGTCATCTCCGGGAACTGGTCCAACAAACAGCGAACATCCAGCCGAAATTGCAATAATGAGGTCTTCAGAACTTGGCGTAGTGTCCATCTCAATTGCTATTGTCCGACCCTGTGATTCGAAATCCATGGCCCTAGATGCCAATCCAATTCTTGGTAGGGCGGATGCACCCCTATTCCCGCCCGGTGTCCCGGCGTGAACTATGGCCCCATCTAGATCCAATTCAGTCACAAGTCTGAACAGGTGCTCCACCCTTTCCACCCCATCCCTGAGGAAAATTAGGGATGAATCGCCCATCGAGCTGGTCAATGAAACAACTAGGGCCTCGATCTCAGCATCATTGAGCGGGGGCAAATCTGCAAGATCAAGCACAACTCCAGAGCACCTCACAATGTTTTCAGTGGCATTGGATAAACCATCCTTGCCAACAATGAGTAGGTCATTTCCCTGGGGGTCATTACCAACCATGGCCGGTTGCCTGTCTCTGCCCGGGAATTTTATTGAGCTCCCATTATCGCCACGAATGAGCCACGGAATCTGGAAAAACATTCCTCCCTCGTCCTTGCCCACGGGCATTACTCTAGTGCCGCTTTCGACAGGAAATTGTTCGGACAGCCTATCAGTCGCCGATGGAAAGATACCAATATTCTGGAATCCTTCTGAGACCCATCTTCGAGGGGAAACGTTTTCCGATATTCCCTGATTTTCTGCTTCTAGGACCAATGCATCGTCGCCAACAGAAAGGCCAAGGGGCTCCAGATGAATAGAAAAATCTTCGATCTCAGAATTGGAAATTGACCTCATTGATGCTCCATGGCCCGGTGGCGGACAACTCCCTGCAATCACAATTTTTCCACCAGTTATTCCAACTCCGGGAGTGGGTCCGGCGGATCCCATTATTATCACAACACCCCCAGACATCCCCGCTCCGACATTGCTGCCAACGTGCCCCCTGACAACTAGGGCGCCCCCAGACATCCCCGCTCCCGTATCGCTACCAGCAGAACCGTGGATGGTAATTGAACCCCCGGACATATGGAAACCAGCCCTATCTCCTACGTCTCTCTCGACCACTGCCCTGCCATCAGTTTGGAAAGCCCCTAGCATTGAACCACATCCGCCTTCAACAGTTAGAGATCCTCCTCTATTCATACCACCCACACATTCTCCAAGATCGCCCAGTATGAGCACCCTTGACTTGGGGGGGAGGTGGGTGATTACACCAAACTCGCCATTGCGAGGTTTTAGGTCCCCTCCTGAGCCATAACCGATCTTAATCAGACGGTCCTTTTCCATAGCCTCAGGGAGCATTTTGGCAATGTCTCTGTTGAGCTTGAGACTCTTCGCGGTCAATTCTCTCATCGCACTCGGTACGCGGACACGAGCAAGTGGTCTTCATTGTGACGGGCCACAATATAACTGTCATGACTTTTGTTGAACAGACTAATCCAGCGAATGGGTATGTTGATAGAGGGCAGTCATGGTCCTCCAAATGGGGAGACGCGGATTCTCATGGGCGCTATTAGGGTTGCAATCAATGGCTTTGGAACAATTGGAAAGCGCGTTGCAGACGCCGTAGACGCCCAAGATGACATGGAAGTAGTGGGGGTGACTAAGACCGGACCCTCATTCGGATGCGATTTAGCAGTAAAGAAGGAATTCCCACTTTACTGTACATTTGATGATGAAGCATCTGTCTCAAGATTCGCCGAGCAGGGATATGTTTGCTCCGGGGGACTCTCCGATTTGCTGTCAATAGCCGATGTCGTTGTAGATTGTGCACCTGGAAAGATGGGCGCAGAAAATCTGGCTAAATATCAATCAGCCGGAATCAAATATATGTTCCAAGGGGGAGAAAAGCACGCTCTCACGGGACTGTCCTATACATCATCTGCAAACCACTCAGAGAATCTGAATGCTCAGGGGACGCGAGTCGTCTCATGCAATACAACCGGACTCTCTCGAACTTTAGTGCCACTTTACGAACACTGCGGCTCTTTGAAAGTCGAGTGCACAATGATCCGTCGTGCAGCTGATCCGGGAGACTCACACAAGGGTCCCATCAATGCAATCAAACCCGTCCTCAAGGTGCCTAGCCACCACGGTCCCGATGTGATGACGGTCAAGCCCGAGATTGAGATAAACAGCCTCGCAGTGGCAGTACCGACAACAATCATGCACGTCCACTCGATAATTGCTGACCTGCCCCCCGGTCACGGCCTCACTACAGAGACTATTCTGGAGCTCTGGGGAAATACTCCCAGAGTCATAATTATGAATGGTTCAGAAAATCGTATTACAACTACCGCAGAAGTAATGGAGATGGCTCGAGACATCGGTAGGAAATGGGGCGATTTGCACGAGATTTTCGTATGGGAGGACGGAGTCAAGTTAGTTGGTGATAGGCTGTATTATTTCCAAGCCATTCACCAAGAAAGCGACGTTATTCCTGAGAACGTGGATTGCATCCGTGCACTCATGGGGACCGAGTCTGACTGGAAGAAGAGTGTCGCCAAGACAGATGCCGCAATTTCCCGCTATTACGGCCTCTGAGTGGGATTATCGCCCCCAAAATACCGACTTGTGAACTAATCAACTGTAGTTAACGGTCAAAAGTCAGACTTGGGTCCGTAGGACCCATGTACGCAAGGAGAAAGACGCTATTGTCTATTTTCCTCCTACTGATTTCAACTTGGTCGGGATCGGCCGTAGCAGAAATGCGGGATGCTGATTCGAGTAGCCTGGAAGACCCTTCCTCCGAATGGTCCGGGCAGTGGTCTCTACTTTCACGTGCAGACTTATTTGAGTATCAGATTAGGGAGTCATCAGGTCTTATTTTCTCTCCCTTCGGCAACTTTGATCCATCCAAAGAACCATTGCCCATGGGTCCAGATTGGCTTAGAAATACGGCAAATCCAAACAACCCCCCCATCCTCATCATTCAATCAGTTGATTCAGACTTATCCACCTTGATAGAAGATCTAGAAAATAACGGATTCAGAATTCTTGACTTCATCCCCGACAGCTCTCTTATCGTCAGGGCCCCCTCTGACCACCAAGAAAAACTCGTCAATATAGGCCATGTCAGATGGTCCAGCGTCATGCCAACTTCATGGAAGGTTTCGCCTGAAATCTTGGCCTTGGCCCCTTCAGAGGAACTCCTTGATCTGGAAATAATACCGACCTCAGACTTAGACGCCGATCAATTATCCGAACTATCTTGGCATTTGTCCCAGATTTCAGAAGACTATGGCAATAGGGATATTTGCGATTTGAATCTATGCCAACTCAGGGCAGTTGATCCAATGTGGATCGCTCCAATAGCAATGGACTGGAGGGTTTTGAGCGTTCAGAAATATGGTGAATTGGCAATTCACAATAGCAATGCATGGACAATCTCTGGCCTAGAAGGGGCATACTCGAGTAGTTCAAACACCCTCAACGGATCTGGTGAGGTTTTGGCTATTTCCGATACAGGTCTGGATGAAGACCATGGAGATTTCAATGGCAGGGTTAGGGGCATATATGATCAGTTCGGGCCCGATAACAGCCATTCTGATATGAATAGCGGACACGGCACCCATGTTGCTGCCACCCTTCTTGGCGATGGATCAGGCGATACTGCCTCAAAGGGTATGGTTCCTGATGCCACATTCCACTTCTACCAACTAGAAGCCGATAGCTCAGGTGTTCTGGCCAGATGGGGTTCTCTTTACGAGATGTTCACCCATTCATGGGACCAAGGAGCTAGGATTCAGACAAACAGTTGGGGCAATACAAACCTAGTCGGAGAGTACTCCTCCGATTCTCGTTCTGTCGATGATTTCGTCTACGACTATCCGCGATTCCTAGCACTATTCTCAGCGGGCGACCTCGGTCCGAATTCCAACTCAGTAACACCTCCAGGTACCGCAAAAAATGCACTGACCGTAGGAGCCTCAACCACAGGCGCCTACTCGAGCGTACCGGAAGGTTCGGTTTCCGAAACCTCATCTTCAGGAACTACCTTGGACGGGAGGATAAAGCCTGACATCGTGGCTCCAGGGGTGATGATTTGCTCTGCTAGGGCGGAGGAAGCCCAGTACGCAAGTGGCAACTCATGTTCATCGGCCACCCATAGTGATGGGACGACTCCTCTGTATATGGCCCTGAATGGGTCATCTATGGCCACTCCCGTCGCCGCTGGCGCCGCTGCGATGACCAGGCAGTACCTCAGGGAATCAGAGGGGATCAGCGAACCGCGCTCCGACCTAATCAGGGCCATTCTCATTAATGGGGCCGAGGATCTTGGCAATCCCGATATTCCAAACGCACTTGAGGGGTGGGGGCAACTGGATCTGCAACAGAGTTTGTATCCATCTGGCACTTTCAATGATGACATCATGGGAAGTTCAGAGGGGAGCTTGAATTTATTCTATGACGACTCTAGACAACTCATGCCAGGTCACAGTTTTGCCTATACATTTGAGATGTCCAGCGATGCCATGGGGGGGATTGATATCACATTGGTGTGGAATGACAGAGAGGGATCAGCAATTGCTAACCAGAGCGCTCCACGCTTAGTCAATGACCTTGACCTCAGGCTCACTGCTCCAAATGGCTCAGTATACATTGGAAACAGCTTCTCGGCTGGATTCAGCATTATGGGGAGTGGGAATGAGGACAGGCTGAACAATGTCGAGAGAATTAGACTGCCCTCTGGGGTCAGCGACATTATCGAAACGTGGACTGTTGAGGTGGGTCATGCCGGTGGTTACCTGCAGGATTACTCCCTAGTGGTAACGGCCAGCGCATCAGAGGTCGAGAAAGCGGATCTTGCAGTATTCGAAGGCTCATTGACTACCTCCATTGAAAGCCCCCTGCAAGGGGATACCTTGCTAATTGAGGCAGCATGGGGCAATAGGGCCTCTGCACCTACTGGGATCTACGATATCGAGATCGAGGACCTGACGACAGGGAACATTATCCACACTTCTACCAGGGCCTCACTCAATGGGGGAGAATTGGACTCCTACTCATTTCCTCATTCATTCTCTTCAACTGGGGAGCACCTTCTTGAGTTGAGGCTGGACCCAGATTCAGTAGTGGAAGAAATTAACGATGAAATATCGGGGACAGATAACAACAAAGTCACAGTATCGGTAACGGTTTCTCAGATTGGCGTTAGGGTAACGCCAATGATGGAGGATGGGGGATTCCCAAGCAATCCCGCACAGTTGGAACAGGCGATGAGCAGAACCCTTGACCCTCGAACCGGGAGCTCGATATATTTCGACCTCGAACTTAGGAATGAGGGAACCTCGCCAATTTCTGTGAGACTGAGCGTCTCCCCGGTCCAGATTGTCTCCGAGAATGGGATATTGCAGCAACCATCTGATGAGTGGTGGAAACTACTCAATGAGTCCGGCCCATGGAACCTCGCGCCATTCGGCGATGAGGGTGATCGTATTGTGGTACAGTTGAACCTAACAGACATCGACACAGACATAGACAATCCCGCCGGAGCAGTTTATGCGCTTCCAGGGACTTTCGTCACGGACCTGAATCTATACGACGTAAATGCCCCCACTGTCTCTAACTCCATCAGGTTAGAGGCCGAGGTGGAGAGGGTCGAGGGACTATACACCATTGCTGCTGGTACTGAGGATCTCGGAGCAGAACCGGGCGAATTCGCAATTTTCTCCCTTTCAGTGAAGAACACAGGAAACGGCCCGACCCAGTATAGGGTAACTTGTGATTCAGAAAATCAATGGACTATTTTCATTGGAAACAGTCAATCCTCGGACATCACACTGGATCCTCTTGGTAGGTTGCAATTCCTGCCAATCCCGATTAAGGTAAGAGTCCCAGATTCCCAGAATGGGGAACCGTCTGCTGGTACCACGGAGGATCTGTCATGCACTACCACTTCTGTCAATGATCCTACCCTTACCACAACTGAAGATGCAACTGTGGAGGTTCTAGAGAATATGGATTTCCTGACGGATATCTTTTCTGTGGATGAACCTGATATTTGGACACCGCTGGGGGCACTCGCTGCCGCATCAGACAGAGCTGTCCTCAATGGGGACACCGTGGCAACTAAGATGGTGGTAACTAATGATGGAAATGTACCAATGACATTCGAAGTTACAGCACTTTCCTCTCTAAACACGTGGCCCGTGCAAATAGTACACGATTCGGACGAGTCATTGGAGGGTGTTTCTTTCACAATCCCTGCTGGCTCGCAGGCAACTGTAACCATAAACACAATCGTTCCCATGACTGCACAGATGGGGGACTCGAATACCATAACCATCAGGACCGTTCAGGAGGGAGGGGAGATGGTCACTAATGCCACCAAGCTAGTCGTACTAGAGTTGGCGCACTTGGACCTAGTCGGTGATGAGAAGATTTCGGTAGCACTGGGCACTAGCGGGATAGCTTCGATACATGCCCACAATGTCGGGAATGTGGAATTATCAGTATCTCTGACGATGGGAACCCTCCCAGATGGGTGGTCAGCCGGCTTCCTATCTTCTCGTGATTTTCAGATGGGGATGAACCAGGAAGCGACAATAACGGTGGCCTTAGAATTGCCTGGAAACCTAACCTCTGGACCTCTAGCGAGTACTGTCCCTGTCATCATTGAGGCATTAACGCCTAGTGGGGTCTCCCAGTCCTACACAGTGTGGATGCAAGTCGAAGTACTGCCGTCATCATGGCTCATGTTCGAATGTCAGAGCACCTCGATAGAGGGAATCGTTGCTGGCACTGAAGGGGAGTTTGAAGTTACTCTAACAAACTGGGGGAATGTGGACTCCGAGTTTACAATTGACTTGGTAACGCCCGATGGTTGGTCAGTATCAATCTACTCTCCACATTCAGGACCACTTTCCCCTGGACAGACTATCCAGATATTGGTAACCGCAAGCCCCGGCGACTCCACGGAGTTCGGCCTCGTTCAACTGTCTCTGCAAGCGAACTCAATCTCGTCAGATGTGACATCCACCAATGGCAATATCGAATTACAGGTTAGTAAATCCAGAGATTCAGATTCTGGATTGATTCCACCTTGGGCGTACGCGATAATTTTCCTATTGCTACTTTCGACCACGGTTGTCCTCGGATTGAGGATGAGGAAGTCAACCTCCGAAGGGCTAAGGCCGGAAGAAGAATTGATCCCGCCTGGTTCCGCACTCCTCTCGGGGACCCAAAATGAGAGAATGGCAGCTGCAATGGAGACAAGCGTTTCAGGCGAGGTTCTAACTGGAACGGTTTCTGACGACGAAATTGAATCGGCCTTGAGCTCTTCCTCATTGCCATCACTTGAGATTCCCAGTTCTCCAGAGGGAGCTCCACCTCTTCCTCTCGGTGGCCTTCCAGAAGGATGGACAATGGATCAGTGGGTCGCTTACGGGCACCTATGGTGGGAGCAGAATCGTCCGTGACCATTATCACTGCATCCTAGGTCGGAATCACATGGCTGGCTCTATTGTATTGTTTGGTCCGCCTGGGGCTGGGAAGGGGACACAAGCAGGTAAGATATCTGAAATTACTGGGAAACCACAGGTCTCTACTGGGGACATGCTAAGGTCAGCAGTTGCCGAGGGCACACAATTGGGTCACGAAGCCAAGACGTTCATGGATGCGGGGCTCCTCGTTCCTGATTCCATAATTATTGGACTAATCTCCGAGAGGCTAAGAAATGATGATGCATCGAATGGTGTTCTCTTTGATGGCTTTCCTAGAACAATTCATCAAGCAGAGGCACTAGAAGAAATAGTCTCAGTAACATCAGTGATATCAATTGAAGTTCCCGACGAATCGATCATTGAAAGAATAGTGGGAAGGAGGATGGATCCGGAAACCGGGGAGATATACCACATCAAGTTCAAACCCCCTCCAGAGGAAATATCCCTTAGGGTCATCCAAAGGAGGGATGACACCGAGGAGACTGTTAGGAGCAGATTAACCGCATATCACGAACAGACGGCACCACTAGCTGATTGGTACTCCGAAAAAGGCCTACTAGTTCGAATCGATGGGGATATGCCAATCGAAGAGGTAGGCAAGTCAATAGCTTCCAAACTGTGAGGGATTGAAATTTCTAGAAGAGGGCAAAGCCGGTCAAGAACTTCCCGAAGGAGGAAGTCGGACGCTGCGGAGACAATATCTGAGCTATCAGAAACCCTCTCCAGTAATATTTCCAGAGACATAGAGATCGCAAATGTGGCAGCAAGGGATATATTGAGAGTTGGAAGGAGACATGGTAAGAGGCCAGACTCCGGGATTTCTAGGATGATATGCAGGTCCTGCAAAAAATCTCTCTCACCAGGTGCGAACTCAAGAATTAGAATTGTCTCCAAGCAGGTGGTTACAACATGCCTGTATTGTGGCAGGGTCAGAAAGTTTAGTCCGGGTGAATAGTATGAGTTCAATACCAGAAAGAATAGTTAGGCAGTCATCTGATCCCTCACTTAAGGTGACTGTAAGGATTGGAAAATCCGGCTCAACTGATGCCATAGTGGCAGAGTTGGAAGACCAACTGAAAACTCGCGAACTTGTGAAAGTTAAGGCGAACAGGGGAATAGCCGGAGACTCCCAAGAGAGGACAGACATCTTCAGTTCATTGGCTACGGAAACGAAATCAAGACTAGTCTTTCAGAGAGGGAACGTGGCAGTTTTCTGGTCAGGTAAATAACCCTCTCTACGCCAATTAAGGAACCATTCGGGTCGCGAAATATTTAGGGTGCACATTGGTCGGAGTCTCATGGTCAGTCAGGAACAAGTGGTATTGGGGATTTTCATACTCTCCTTTGTGTTAATTCTCTCAGAGGTAGTACATAGGACAATAGCTGCATGGTTCGGCTCCGTTTTGATGCTTCTATACGGTCATTGGACAGGGGTCTTTCACCTCCATGAAGAATACAACTCCGCCGGTCAATTGATTGATACGTACACTCTTGAGCATACCATGCTGGGTTGGATAGAGTGGGAGGTGATCGGCCTATTACTTGGGATGATGATTTTCGCTTCCATCTTGGAACTGTGCGGTTTCTTCGAGTATGTGGCGATTAAGGCATCTAAGATGAGCAAGGGCGACCCTTGGAGGTTGATTGTCCTGCTCGGAACCTTCACCACATTGCTATCTCTTGTCATCGACAATGTCACTGCGATCATCATTATCGCTCCTGTGACTTTGAGAATCTGCAATAAATTGGAGATTAATCCAGTCCCCCCGTTGCTCGCAGAGGCAATCCTGTCCGACACCGGTGGAGTAGCCTCGATGGTAGGCGACCCTCCCAATGTCATGATCGCTGCAGCCGCTGCTGATGCAACCCCTGCTTTGGAAGCGTTCTCTTTCAATGGCTTTCTTTTCAAGCTAGGTATTCTAACATTCATTGCATGGGCCGCAACTCTGATTTACTTCAGGTGGTACTACAAGGACTGGGCGGAGAAGAAGTCACCACACGTCGACCTTCTTATGGAAGAGGACGAGTGGGATGCAATCAACGACAAGCAGCTGATGTATACGACTCTCTTTATTCTCGGCATGACCGTAGTAGCGTTCTCCGCTAAGTCTCTTCTAGATCTAGAGATAGAGATTGATGGGATAGCCCTAGCAGGTGCTGGTTTCGCACTGATTGCTGCTAGGCCGGGTGAGGAAATAAGAGAAGGATTCATCAATGACGTAGTGGAGAAGGTTGAGTGGCAAGCTTTACTGTTCTTTGTAGGGCTATTCTTGCTAGTTGGAGGAATTGGCGATGTCGGCTATCTCGATCAGGTCGCCAACTGGATTTTCGATAACTTCGGAGATGACGAGGTCAAGCTCGCCATAGCTATCATCTGGGTCTCTGCAATAGCCAGTGCCCTGATTGACAACATCCCATTCACAGCAGCCATGATTCCGGTAATATTCAGCATCACCGAGGCCAGTGGGGGCACTCTGAGTCCAGAGCCCCTACTATGGGCACTCGCAATGGGGGCTGGATTCGGTGGAAATGCGACTCCGATTGGATCCAGCGCCAATGTGATGACGGTAGCAATCAGCGAGCGTTCACCGTATCCGATAACCACGAGAGAATGGGTTAGGGCAGGGCTTCCCGTGATGCTGATCACATGCTTCGTGGCGACCTTATTCATGTACTTCTTCCATGGCGCATTGTATGCTCCATTGTGACGTCTCAGAACACGTCCCTACCATCATCATGGAGCACGAAACCCTCTACTCATCCTGATTCTCTACTTTCAGGCCCCCAACGACCTCGTCCGTCCTTTTCGGAAGAAGATCATCGAATACAACTTCAGAGGTAGTCTCATCACCAACCTCGTTCGACATTGATGCTATCTCAATTCCTTCCCTGGCATGCACTGATTCCGAGAGCGCCTCGTCCAAACGGTCTAGTGCCCTAGAGGAAACCATCCTAGAAATCGTCCCCCTTCTCTCTTCATCTCTAAGAGATTCGATCTGTGCCAGAAGCATCTCCCGTCTAGCATTCTCCACCCTGGCTGCATGAACAATGCTCGACCTGGAGAGTAAAGAAACCCGTTGTGTGGCAGCAAACTCCTGTTGCTCGTATGACTCTGCTAACAGCTCCCTATCCTCACTGCTTACCAAGCCCTCTTCAGCCATTTCGCCAAGTCTTTCCAGGGCAGCACGACTGGCCACAACCTCAGCCAAAGCAATCTCGTATTCCTGCTCACTCTCGGAAACCACGCCGGTGATTCCGAGTTTCTGTAGTAAAGGCTTCATCGTAAGTCCCTGTACAAGCAGGGTCCAGAGGACAACAGCGAAACCTATCACAAGCATTGTTTCGTAAACAGACTCGTCAATGAATACCAGTCCACTATGACCCTCAAGATGAGTTCCTTCGTGGACAATGTGCGACATATAGAGAAGTAAGGCAATTGGTATACTTCCCCTTAGCCCTCCCCAATATAGGGCCAACTGCCACTCATTTGAAATTGGCTGTTGCCGTGATAAATTTGTAATTGATGTCAGGGGGAATACCACTAATCTTGCTGCCAAGGCAGCAAAAATCCCATAGAACGCCAATCGCAGTGTCTCTGTAGTGGGGGTCAGGACACTTTGCAATTCGTATCCAATCATCAGGAAAAGTACGCTATTAATCAGGAATACAACAACTTCCCAAAAATGATGAAGGCCAATTCTCGCAGTCGGAGTCATCCCATGTTCAACTCCATGGTTACCAACCAACAACCCTGCAACTACTACAGCAATTACCCCGCTACCATGCAATGTTTCGGCAATAAGGAAGGATCCGAAAGCAAGAGCCACAGTCAGGGCAATTTCGACCAAGTGATCCTCACTATGTTCCAGTAGCCAATTTCCTATGGACCCAAGTACAGAACCTACGATGAGGCCTATGAGGACCACAGTAAGGAATGAAGCAATTCCCTCTGTGATCATGGCAGAAGTGCCCAGTTCTCCACCTGCTAGAAGTGTGAGCAGTGAGATTAGTAATATGTTGAACAGGACAACAGCTGTTCCATCGTTGAATAACGACTCCCCCTCAATCAATACTGACAACCTCTTGGGCGCGCCCAATGTCCTGACAAGTGCCAGTACGCTCACAGGGTCTGTGGCAGCTAGAATGCTTCCAATCAGGAGCCCGTAGATCATTCCATATTCCGCATCAGCCCAGAGTAGCTTCCAAAGTATTGTCCCAATGATTGCTGTATTGAGGAGGACTCCCGGGACAGCAAGAATGGAGATCGGTCTCCAGTTCCTACGAAGCCTATCTATGTGCATCTGCACTGCTCCCTCGAATAGGAGCGGTGGAAGTAGGATGAACAGGATAATCTCAGCAGACATAAGCCCACCTCCGGGCTCAAGTGGCAGGAATCCCTCTCCAAGCCAACCAAGCATCAATCCAACAATAACAAGGGCGATTGTGTATGGCAACCTCACCCACCTGAGTCCCAGTGCCACCAATAATGACATTATCAGAGCTCCAAGGAGGCCCTGCAACCAGGTCGGGGGTATGGCCGTCATAATTGTCCGAGGCAACTTTCTACATTGAACTTGACGCATGTAGCCCGCTATAATGAAGCACGAGACCTCTTCAGAAGGCTATGCCAGAATGCAACGTTTGTGGATTGGTAACTACTTTATCGCCATGCTCGGTATGTGGCAGTGAAACAACCGTGGAAAAACCAAACAAGTCTGTTTTTAGGAAAGATATTGGTTCCGATGAAGAAAAGATGTTACCATTCGGACTTGAAGGGGGTAGTGGGCAGTCTGCCATTTCCAGTATTCCATTCGGCCTCGATATTTCACCCATTATGCACGAAAAAAGAAAACTCGCATTTGGTTTAGAGGAATCTCCCAGAGATCATCATCAAGACGAAGAAATCACAGTAAATTCTGAGCCACTTAGTGAAGAAATATCGAAACCACTCCCCTTCGACCTCTCAGACTCTCCGAATGAGGATGCATAATCGAACCACTGGTAGCAATTTATCACTCATTATAGTACCTCGCTTACCCCGGTTACTTCATATACCGAATGTAGGTCGCCGGGATGCTTTGTGTGCTCCTTGGTACATCGCGTACCAGGGTAAGAGGTTGAGGCCGCTCCGCCCCGCGGGG
>Ga0208764_10000037_pt1 | contig 63444 bp, 54 predicted proteins | sample ETNtaG_18_FD_185762 | JGI IMG/M metagenome (GOLD analysis project Ga0208764, IMG submission 185762) | Marine microbial and viral communities from oxygen minimum zone, Eastern Pacific Ocean - ETNP201302SV91 (SPAdes) (version 2) | ecosystem: Environmental > Aquatic > Marine > Oceanic ... | reverse complement strand
GTTTTGTAGCAGGGAAAACTAACACTGCTTTTCCTTGGTACTCATGGCAAGAAAAATTTGATTCACTACCTAAGATTTGGCATCATGATATTTACTTGCCAGATAAGACTCCGTATGATCAAAAAGAAATTGATCTCTTAAAAGAAATGTTACTGAAATAATTAAAACAAAAATTATGAAATATTTGTTTTTATTTAAAATTTACTTTTTATGTCTATTTGTTCTTAATGGACAAAATAAAATAATTCCTCTATATCCTGAGGGGGTAGAGTGTGGTAATAACCTAAGTGCTGAGACAGATTATGATGATAGCGGTAGGATTTTTAAAAAGGTAGTTGATCCTGAAATATGGTACTATCCATCATCTGAATCTACAAAAAGCAAAGACAAAACCGCAGTACTAATAATTCCTGGAGGTGGCTACTGGGCTCTTTGGTTTGATAAAGAAGGTGTTGATGTAGCTGAATGGTTAAATGGATTAGGAATATCAGCTTTTGTATTGAAACATAGAGTTCCACACTGGGAGTCCAAAGATTGTAGAAGTAAAGTTGCTTTATTAGATGCTCAAAGATCAATTAGAATTATAAGAGCAAACTCAAAAAAATGGGGCATTAATGCCAATAAAATTGGTGTTTTAGGATTTTCAGCTGGCGGCCATTTAGCATCGACTTTGTCTACGCATCATGATAATGGATTAGACCTTTCAAAAATTGAAATTGATAAAACAAGTAGTAGACCAGATTTTTCAATTTTAGTTTATCCTGTCATAACCATGAAATATCCATATACTCACTTTGGATCAAGAAAAGACTTACTAGGCGAAATTCCATCAGAAGAAAGTGTGACTTACTTTTCAAATGATTTACAAGTCAGAAGAGATACTCCACCTGCAATTTTAATTCATACAGATGAGGATAAAGTAGTACCTGCAGAAAATAGCATTAAATACTATTTAGCATTAAAGAAATATAATATACCAGCAGCACTTCACATTTGGGAAGGTGGTCCTCACGGAATGGGACTTGCTAATAATTATAAAGGATCCTTTAAATATTGGCCTCAAACTGTAGAGAGATGGATGATTGAAAGAAATTTAATAAATCATTAAATTGATTTCTTAAAAGAAATGTTACTGAAATAAGAAAGCTATTATTTTGAAGAAAACTTGAAAATAGTTTCAGTCACGTATTTTTCTCCTGGACTTAAGGTTACTGATGGAAAGCTCTTCTCATTTGGAGAGTTAGGATAATGTTGAGTTTCTAGACAGAAACCAGATCTGAAATCATAAGTTCCACCTATTTTAGATTGTAATGTCCCATCTAAAAAGTTTCCGGAGTAAAATTGAATTCCAGGTTGGTCAGAAAACAATTCAAGTAACCTCCCAGTCCCAGAATCATAAGCTGATGCAACAAACCTGAGTCCCTGATTCTGATTATTTAATACCCAGCAATGATCGTAACCATTTCCAAAAATTAATTGTTTATTAGAATTGCTTATTTCTTCTCCAACTTTTTTTGAATTTCGAAAGTCAAATGGAGTACCTTCTACATTTCTTATTTCACCAGTAGGTATTAAAGTTGAGTCTACAGGCAAAAAAGAATCTGCATTAATTAAAATCTCATTATCTAATATATTTTTATTAAAATCCCCAGAAAGATTAAAGTAGGAATGTTGAGTTAGATTAATAATAGTTTTTTTATCTGAAATTGCTTCATATTTTACACTCAACTCATCATTATTGTTCAAGGTATAAATAACTTGAACCTCTAGGTTTCCTGGGTAACCCTCCTCCATATCCTTACTTACATAACTTAAAACAAGGGAAGCTGTAGAATCATTAACAACTTCTTTAGTATCCCAAACAACTTTATCAAAACCTTTTAGACCACCATGTAGATGATTTTTACCATTATTTACAGCAAGAGTATAGTTTTCTCCATTTAGAGTAAATTTTCCTTTGGCTATGCGATTGCCATATCTTCCTACTATAGCTCCAAAATAAGGACTTCCAGATTCATATTGAGGTAAATTATTGAAACCAAGTACAATATCTTTATAATTTCCCTTTCTATCTTTTGCTTTCCATGAGGTTATAATTCCACCATAGTTAATGGCAGTAATCTCCATACCACTCTTATTTTTTAAAATAAATTGATTGGTATTGACACCATCTTTAGTTTTTCCAAAATCTTTTTTTTCAATAGTTACTAATGGCATAATTTTACTTTTTCTTACCATATTTTCACAACAGATAATTATAAAAGAAAATAAAAAAAATAATAGATTTTTCATCTAAATTATTCAGTTATAAATTTAAACATATAAATATACAACTTATGGTAGTACTTAATCTGAAATTGTAATTTCATATTCCCCGCTTTTCAACTTAAACTTTCCATCTTCTAAACCAATAATATTTTCTAATATTATATCGTTAGATCTAACTATTATTTTTTGTAAGGAAGAAACCAGTATAGATACATTAGCAGTAGTTCCTTCTGGGATATGAAATTCATAAATGTAACCATTCACTTGTTTTTTCCAATTTGAAACTACTTTTCCATGTGGAGAATGATAGCTAGAATTTACATAATTTAATCCATTAGGAGTTGAGGGGTTTAATATAAATTCTTTAAATCCTGGATTTTCTGGATCTGGCCTTATCCCTCCAAGCCATCTATAATACCACTCCGTAACGACTCCAAACATAGGATGTGAATTTGAAAAATAATTGTCACTTTCTTTCCATGTTTCCCAAATTGTAGTAGCACCTTGATTTATCATATGCCCCCAGCCAGGATAATCTTTACTATTAACAACATCAAAAACAATTTGAGGAGAAATATACTTAGAAGCAGACTCTAATATGTATTTAGTCCCAAAAATACCAGTTGTAAAGTGTCCAGAAGGTCCATTCAAAAGTGCTTCTAGTAAAGAATCTTTAGCCATCTCAATCTCATTGTATGGAACAATATCATGGTAAAGTAAAGAAGAAAATAAAGTTTGACGGTTAATATCTCCATCAACTGGTTGATCCCAAAATTTAGTTTTTATAATCTTTTTAAGTTTATTAGATAAGTTTTCATACTTGATTTCATATTCATTATTTCCTATTAAATGTGAAAAAAGCTTCATAATATGAGCAGATTGAAGGTAATGAAGCGTTCCTGTTAACTCAACAGGAACAGGTTCTAATGACTCGTGATCACTTAGACCAGTGTCAACAATACCATTTGGATGAATTCTAGCAACCTTATCCATCCACTCATTATTTAGTGAATAAAGTTCTTTGATGATTTCCAAATCATTATAATAAACATATAAGTAATACTGAGTGATAAGAAATGCTGACTCCCAACTTAATCCACAATATTCTATTCCTACATAAGGTGCAGTATCAACAAAAACAGAATCATTCATAGCATCTACCCAATCATATATTGTTTTTCTATAAATAGATTGCATGTCAAAATTATAAATGAAAGATTCACTTGTAGCATTTAAATCACCTCCATATCCAAATTTTTCTCTAGCTGGACAATCAGATTGAACACTAATAAGATTTGCAAGAAATGTTCTTTCAACAGCTTTTTGTATTAAGTTTAAGAGTTTTGAAGAACTAGAAAAATTATTTTCATTTCTAACATTGGTATGCATAAATAAACCAAAAACTTCAGTTTTTTTTGGTTTTTTCTTCAAACCTCTAATTTCCATATATCTATATGCATGATAGGTAAATTCGGGTTGATACCAAACACTTGTGTCTTCTCCTATTGTATAACTACCTGTTTGCCAAGCAATATCAGGAGATCCCGGACCACCAACACCTTTTCTTTTAATCTGTCCAGTAACTGCAGTCATTGGATTAAGACTACCGTCCTTATAAATTCTTTCACCAAATCTAAAAGTAATCGAATCTCCTTTTTTACCACTTATTTTTAATTTATAAGTACCTGTGAAATTTTCACCCATATCAACAATCCAAGTTTTGTTTCCAGTAGAATATATTTCTGTTGGTTCTATTTCCTTAGTTATTTGAACTGGAGGAAAAAAACTTTTCTTTAGCTCTCCTCCTGGAGGGTCACTTATCTGAACATTTTTCCACTTTACATCATCAAAATTTGAAGAACTCCATTCTTTAATTTCTTTATTAGCATCATAATGAGACCCTATATAAACACTATTTTTAATTATCGGACCATAAGAATATTTCCATGAAGCATCAGAAACAATTTCTTTAGATTCCCCATCTTTAAATGTTAAAATAAGTTTTGATATAAATTTTGGTTTTCCAACATTTATTTCATTTCGTAAATTTATTCTACCCCACATATTAAGCGGTAGAGGATTATAAAAACCATTACCTATGGTTACCCCTAATGCATTTTTTCCATTTTTAATAAGTGATGTAACATCATATTCACTGTAATATATTTTTTTTGAGTAATCAGTCCATGCAGGATCTAAAATGTTTTCGCCAACTCTTGCATCATTTATAAATGCTAAATAATATCCAGCAGAGGTTATATATAATTTTGCATTCTCAACCTTCTTTTCTATATCAAATACTTTACGAAAAAGTGGTGCTGGATCATCTAAATAAAATAACGAATCATTTTTTGGTAATTTTTTTTCATCCTGAACCCATTTTGCCTTACCTTCTGTAAAAACACTTACTTCATTTATTGATTTTTTTTTAGAGCATGAAAATATAAGAATAAAAACAAATAATGCTGATAAATGCCTCATGTATATTATTATAACTTTAGAAATATTTTTTTATCATAAAGATATTTAGCAGGTAAAAAGCAAATAAATGTATAAAATATTGCCCAAAGTAAAGATGCAACTTTAGGATAAACACCAATATTAACCATACCTCCATAAACAATACTATTGAGTGAGTTATCATCTAAAAATTTATAAGCAAACCAAACAAGCAGACTAGATAATGCATAAATAGCTATTGAATTGCTACCGAAAATTATTCCTGGTTTTAACCATGATTGATATTTTAAAACATCACATATCCAAATTGAAGAAGCTAGCATTAAAAATGCCCATCCAGATGTATACATTACATATGTACTTGTCCATAAATTTTTATTTATTGGCATAAGCCATTCCCACATAAAACTATCAATTAGACAAAAAACACCTATAAAATACATCCAAACAATTTTTTTCTCCATTGTTTGTTTTGATATGATCAAATGACCCGCTAACATACCAATAATACCTGATGCAATTGCAGGAAATGTGCTAAGTAACCCTTCAGGATCCCATGTTCCCTTCCACATTGATCCTGGTATTAAAATACTATCAACATAAGCAGCTAAGTTTTTTCCTGGTTCTAATACTCCTGGACCAATTCCTGGAACAGATATAAATTCCATAACAAAATAATATCCAATCAAAAGAATAAGAGTTATTGAAAACTGTTGGAACCAGGATGTATAATTATATAATAGTGCACAAAATAAATAAACCAAAGCAATTCTTTGCAGTACACCTGGTATCCTAATATCTGATAAAGAAATAGATTCTCCTAAACTTACAACATGGTTCATAAATTCACCAAAAAAACCAAGAAAAACGCCTAAAGAAAATATTTTAATTGACCTGAAAATAATAGCATAATTTGATGAAGTAGTACCTTTATTATTTTGAGAAATTACTATTGATACACCAACTATAAAAATAAAAAATGGAAATACAAAATCAGCAAGTGTGATGCCATTCCATTCAGCATGTAAAAGTGGTAAAAAAGTATTATCCCAATCACCTGGATCATTTACAATTATCATAAGAGCAATTGTAAAACCTCTAAATGCATCTAATGAAAGTAATCTATTTTTAGTCATAATATGCTAATCTAATATTATTAATTAGCATAAACAATTAGATAAATATTTGGATTTATTTCTTAGACCATTCTGCGATGGACTCATTATTCATTTTGACATAATCCTGATTATCAGCTTCTATAGACAATCTCAATGACCTTCTAGCTATATTAATAGCTTCTTTATGCATTCCATTTGCAGCCAAAATCAAAGACTGTTGTCTAAGTTGAAAAAATCTTGGATTTTCAGTCATTTCCATTGCCTTATTCATCCACTTAAGAGCAACATCTAATTTTATATTTTCTTGTCTATAATACACAGCCGCCGCATAATAGTCAGATGCTTTTGGAGAAGAATTAATTGTAGATTCAATACTAGACTCTACCATATCTCGAGAAGGAACCTCAATTTTAACTTTAACATATGTGTCATCCCATGCAATTATTAAATCCGAATTGTTATTGGTAATATTATCAATAAATATTGAGAAACTTTCAACCCTATCGCTTCCTTGAGATTTATGAGACTTATAATTTGATTTAAATACTATTTTTTTATCATCCCAATCTTTGGGTACTCCCCATAATTCAGCTTCAGAATACAAAATAACATCCCAATTGTCTTTATTTGGTATTGAAAAAATTGAATATGTTCCAGGTTTTATATCATTTCCATTTATTTCTACATCAGTTGAAAAACTTATTTTAGTACTACTATTAGCTCCAGTTCGCCATAACTTTCCAAAAGGAACTAAATTACCAAAAATAACTCTTCCTCTCTTTGAAGGTCTATTATATTCAACCTCAATTTCAGTTAAACCAACTATTTGTTCAAATTTTGAACTTGGACTAGGTGGTGGTGTTTTTATTTGTGAAAACGCACAAAAACTAACAAAAAATAAAATTGTAAAAATATTCGATCTCATATTTATGAATTTTTAAATTAACTTATATTTTTCAAATATAAATAATCATTTTTTAAGCTAAAATATATTATTATTACTAAAATAATAAAACACTACTTTTTTTTATTTTCTTGTAATAGATTTCAAAGTAAGACTAAAAATAAAAATGCTTTATAAAAGTAATAAAGGAGGAGGAAAAAGGGTTGACTTTGAGCAAGCTATTCTAGATGGATACGCTTCAGATGGAGGGCTTTATGTTCCTGAATTATTGCCAAAAATAAAACCTTCAGAATTAGAAAAATGGAAAAATTTGGGCTACAAAAAATTAGCTTTTAATATTTTGTCTAAGTTCATAGATAGGAACATAGTATCATCAGATGAATTAGAAGATCTTCTAGATAAAGCTTATGACACCTTTGAACATGATAATGTTATACCTTTTCATAAGTTAAAATCCAAAAAAGAAACATATATAATGGAACTTTTTTATGGACCCACCCTATCCTTTAAGGATATTGGAATGTCCTTTTTAGTTAATCTAGTAAATTTTTTTCTAAAAAAAAGAAAAAAACATTTGAGTGTAATTGTAGCTACAACCGGAGATACAGGTCCTGCAGCTGCATATTTCATTGCAGGAAAATCTAACCTAGATGGTTGGATACTATATCCTAAAGGATTAATCACCAAAGAACAGGAACGTCAAATGACGACTCTTCAGGATGATAACATCCATTCTGTAGGAGTTTACAATTGCCCTGAAGGCGGAGATGATTTAGATGTTGCAATAACTCAGTTATACAATAACAAATCCTTTAAAAAAAAATTAAAATTATCAAGTGTAAACTCATTGAATTGGGGTCGAATTATGATGCAAACCGTCCATTATTTCTATGGGTATTTTAGAGTTTGTAAATTTATTGGGCAATCGATTAATATGATTGTTCCTTCTGGTGGTTTTGGCAATCTTTGCGCAGGAGGTTTAGCCAGAAAAATGGGATTACCTGTTAAAAAATTAATAATAGCTAATAATAAAAATGAATGTCTTAACCGAATATTTACTAAAGGAATTTTTTCTAAAAAACCAATTCATGAAACAATTTCTTCTGCTATAGACATACTCGTTCCTATTAACTTTTGGCGTTATTTATACTTTTGTGTAAATGGAGATGTGAATAAAATTAACAAATGGATGAATCAATTTGAAAATACAGGAAAAGTAAAATTTGATTCAGAGACCATAAAATCATATAGTGAAGGATTTTTATCTATAAGCGTTAATGATGATGAAACAATTAGTGTTATTGAAAGTTTGTATGCAAAAGAAAAATATTTATTAGACCCACATGGAGCTGTAGCAATAAGCGGAGCAAATAAATTGAAAGATAAGCTTGGTGAGGACCCAATAGTTTGTTTGGCTACTGCACATCCAGCTAAATTCCCTAACATTATAAAAAAAATCAACAAAAATAAATCATTACCCAAAGCTGCTATTCATTCATCAATTGAAAATGCGAAACTAAAAAATGAAAAGGGCTATACATTTGAATATAAAAATCTTTATAATGCTTTAAAAAATACAATGGAAAAAAATTGGGATTTTAATCATTCAAAAATATTTTAATTAAATCAATGCTAGAATACAGGGTTTTAAGTATTAAAAACATTAAAGAAATTTTAAAGCCCTATGGTATTTATCATTTTTCTAACGCAAAAAAGTTAAGTGGGGGATCTGAAAACACAAACTATATAATAACTTCAAATAATAAAAAATATGTGATTTGCTTGTTTGAACACAAATCTCATTCACATGCGCATAATCTTACTCGACTGCTTTCTTATCTTAAAACCCATAATTTTAACACAACAGAAACCTTATCTACAATTGATAAAAAAATTATTACAATTTGGAACAAAAAACCAATAATAGTTAAACATTTTATTGAAGGAAAAATTAAAAATAATCTTCCAAACAATTTAATAGAACTAATTGGGAAAGCATTAGGAAAATTACATAAGATACCGGCTCCTAGTTATTTACCTACAATAATTGATTATGGGCAAGAACATTTTGAATTAGTCAATCAATACGCAAAAAAATCAACCTTTAAATATTGGTTAAATGAAATTAAAAAATATATCCAAATATATTTAGAAATGAATCTTCCAAAAGCATTAATTCATAGTGATCTTTTTTGTGATAATGTAATTGTCAGAGAGGATGATAAAAAAGTTACTATTATTGATTTTGAAGAAGCTACATATTACTACCGTGTTTTTGATATAGGAATGGCTATAATTGGTTCTTGTTCTGAAAAAAATATTTTGAAAAAAGAAAAAATCAAATCTCTACTTTTTGGTTATGAAAAAGTAATCAAATTAACACTTGAAGAAAAAAGCTCTCTTCAAGCTTTTACTGTATACGCTGGAGCTTCTATGTCATTTTGGAGACATAGAAACTTTAATTATGTGCACCCTAATCTTGGACTAAATGATCATTATAAGGCGTTGCAAAATTTAGCAAATTATGCTAAGAAAAATTCCAAATTATTTTTTGATTTATAATCATTTTATAAACTCAAATGTATGATTATACTTAATTGTAAGCCTTTGATTATTTGTATAATCCAATAGATCATCGTCCTTCAAAATATTTAAGACCACAAACAAACCTGTATTTGCATCCTTTAATAAACCATACCTTGCATTCACGGATAATAAGTTAGTTACATTATTATATTGAATAAGACTCTGAATGAACATTCTAGGAGTAAATGAATAAGATAATCTTATTCCACTTATTATTGCATTTAAATCTCCTATATCTAGATTAATATTATTACTATTTAAAAATAAAGATGAGCTGAAACTATCTCCTGCTCTTATATTGAAAGATAAGTTGTTATAAAATTTAGTACCTCCAAAATAACTACCTATTGTACTTCTACTATTAAATGAAACTTTTTTACTTGAATTAGTTTGAACAACTAATTGAAACTCGCTATTGTTGTAATCACCAACTGGAATATTCAAATCTACAATTTTAAAATCTTCACTAACCCACTCTTTTCTTACATTATAACCTGTATGAATCTCTAATCCACTTCTCCATGCCCAATGAGTATCAATGTGCGTATATGTTGTAACAATATTACCTTCAAAATCAAAATAGTATCTTCCTGAAATATGTGGCCTATATTCTAATAATTTACTTTCTTCTGACATTCTAATAATTTTGAAAATCAAAAATTCAGGTTTTTTAAATGAACTTCTTTCCAGATACCCAACTTCTGGGTTAAAACCTTCTCCTACTTCAGAATATTGTGCAAGTAAATTCCACATATTCCAATCATAATTAGCAGAAAATTTAAAAGCATGGTTCTTAGATTTAATTCCAGGGGTATTACTCTTTGCAACAAAACCAGATATTTTAGCTTTTTTGCCAATTCCCCATACTCCATCAACTGCAAAAACTTCATTATAATCTTTAGGAGAATTACCTAAAGATGACCTACTTATATAAGCTCCTCCAACTGAAGATCTTGAATTTTTTAAATTATGATTAATTCTTACTGCATTATAATTGTTACGTTTGATATTTAAATCATCAATTTTATTAGTAAACATAGATAATAAACCAACATTTGTTTGACCTATCTTTCCAGAAAGTCTACCCCCCCCAATTATAGGAACAACAGAACCTTCATCTGAAATACCAATTCTTCTAGTAAAAAATAAATCAATTTCACCAGGACTTCCAATTGAGAATTGTCCAGCATTTTCTAAAAAAAAAGATCTTTTTTCAGGATAAAATAAATTGAAACGATCAAGATTAACTTGTTGTTCATCAACTTCTACTTGTGCAAAATCAGTATTATAGGTTAAATCAAGAGTTAAAGCAGGTGTTATACTATATTTAACATCGGCACCAAATTCATAATCTGCAGAATTACTATTAGTGGTTTTATTTCTAGTAGCCTGGGTTAGAACATAAGGAAGAAATTTTAAATTTCCTGGATTTTTTAAGTTTAAACCATATATTTTCCCGGCTAATGAAACTCTTTTTATACCAAATCCAAAACCAACAGGTAAAGGAGACCAAAATGACACTTCATTATTTTTACTAATATTTCTCTGGAAATTGATACCCCAAGTTTTATCTTTTCCTGAACTAAATCTTATAGATTTTAATGGAATTGCAAATTCTGCACTCCATCCATATTTTCCTTTTTCAGTTTTTACACTCCAAGAAGTATCCCAATTTAAATTTGTACCGCCTATTACTCCACCTTGTTGCCTCTGGGCTGTTCTATTTCCAACACCCTCATTATCAATTTGAGCATCATATTCCATGCCATCTAAATTAGTTCCAAATAGAAATCCATTTTGTTGATCGTTATAAGTATCGATTATAAATAAAAAGCTATCATCATCACTTAAATCAGAATCCCTTCTAGAATCTGATACAACTAAAGTATTTGGACTTGAATCATAACAAACAACTCCTAAGAATAAAGTTGAATTATTATATGCAATTCTTATTTCAGTATTTTCTGTTGATTCTAAACCAGAAAAAGGTTTTTGTTGAATCATTTTATCTTTTAAAACAGGTACATTATTCCAAAAATCATCCGAAATAACATTTCCATCTAAAATAGGTTGGTTTGTTAAAAAATACGCATCAAAAGAAGGTCTTTTGGATAAGTTTTTTTGCTGCGAAAACAAATAAAAAGGAATTAATAAGAAAATTAAAAAAAATTTCAAATTCAATGGTTTAAATTATAAATATTTAGTGAATTTTATAAAGTTATTAAATATAATTAATCAAAATTATCAATTAACTTCTATTTAAATTAATTTAATGAAATACTTAAATAAATTATTTATTATACTGACTATTTCTATTTTCTCTTGTACTATAGAAAAAAATGATGAAGAAATTAAATTTGGATATGGAAATAAAAAGTTTGTTGAAAATATTATAAAAGCACCATTCCTCTCATTAGATACCTTATCTACAAATGACTGGTGGAATAGAGGTCCAAATCCAATAATTAATCTTAAAGTCGATAGAAAAGATGTTGTTGCATTTGGAATATATACCGTATCAAATAATACACTAAAACTATCAGCTCAACTATTCCCTTTATATCCGGCAGAACCTAGAGAGGTAAGACTAGAAATAAAAACAAAGAACAAATGGGTTGAAATACAAAAAAGAAAAGTTAACGAAATAGGTTGGACAACAACCTTTAGAGTTAATAATTGGAATAGTGAAAAAGATATAAAATATAGAATTAAACATGGTAAAAATGCATTTTTCGAAGGTCTTATTAGAAAAGATCCAATTAATAAAAATGAAATTATTTTAGCTGCATTTTCATGTAATAGCAATAAAGATAGAGGTGATAGAAAAAATTATATAAATAATATAAATCATATAAATCCAGATATATTATTTTTTGCTGGAGATCAGTCGTATGATCATAAAGAACATACTGCAGCATGGTTAAAGTTTGGTGTCCAATTTAGAGAAATATTTAGAGAAAGACCTTGTATTACAATACCTGATGATCATGATATAGGACAAGGTAACTTATGGGGAGAAAATGGTAAAATAGCTTCTTCCGCTTCTGGAAATGATGGAGGATATTTTTATGACAAAGATTATGTTAAAATGGTCGAAAGAGCCCAAACATCACATCTGCCAGATCCATTTGATAGTACTTCAATAGAACAAGGAATAGACGTTTATTATACAAATTTGATTGTAGGAGGTATTGATTTTGCTATCATAGAAGATAGAAAATTTAAATCTGGTCCTAAAGGAAAAATACCTCAGCAAGGACCTAGACCAGATCATATAAGAAATTCTAGTTATGATCCAAAATCAGTAGATGTGGATGGACTTACTTTACTAGGTGAAAGACAACTTTATTTTTTAGATAAATGGGGTTCTAATAAAGAAAAAAGTATTATGAAATGTGTCCTATCTCAAACTGGTTTTTGTGGAGGAGCTCATCTACACGGCAGTAAAGATAATAGACTTCATGCGGATATGGATTCAAACGGATGGCCACAATCAGGAAGAAATAAAGCATTGAAGTTGATAAAAAAAGCTAATGCGGTACATATTGGAGGTGATCAACATATTGCAACTGTAATTCAACATGGTATAGAACAATACGAAGATGGCCCATGGGCATTTGTTGTACCTGCTATAATTAATAACTATTATAGTAGATGGTGGTGGCCAGAAAGTGAAAAAAGTGGATTTGGTTCAAATAATTTACTACCATGGACTGGAAGATATAAAGATGGATTTGACAACAAAATTACAATGCATGCTTATGCTAATCCTGATGCGGATTCTAATGGAGCTGGGTATGGAATTATAAAATTTAATAAGAAAAAAAATAACGTAACTTTTGAATGTTGGCCAAGATATCAGGATGTTAAATTATATCATTCAAAACAGTTTAAAGGCTGGCCTATTACTGTTTCTCTAAATTAGAATTAAACCATCTATCTGGATGGAGTTTATTATATTCTTTTCCACTACCTAAATCTAAAAAAATAGGATCTATCATGGCCTTATCCCACTCTTTGAACTTTAGTTTATATTCATCATAAATATTTTTAGAGATATCAATTAAATTATTCTCCTCACTTATATCATTCTTTAAATCAAAAATAAATTCTTCATCTCCTATTCTAAGATACTTATATCTCTCCCCTCTTATAACATCAATATCTTTATCTCTGTTCTGCCAATAAAGATATTCATGAGGTAAGGTATTTTTTTCCCCTAGAATGTACGGTATTAAATTTATACCGTCTATATCTCCTTTAATATATTGTTCAGCATTAGCTACAGATGCTGCAGTAGCAAAAATATCAAGGGCAATTATAGGCTTATCATAAGTAAATCCAGCAGGGAGTACATCTGGCCATTGCATAACAAAAGGAACTCTTATTCCCCCCTCAAAAAAATCTCCTTTTATACCTCTTAAAATACCATTATCTGAATGATTGTACCATTCTACACCACCATTATCTGAAAAGAATATAACTATTGTATTATCTGAAATTTTTTTCTCTTCTAGTTTATCTAAAATCAAACCAATTCCATCATCCATTGAAGTTACCATAGCAGCATATGTTCTTCTCTTCTCTTCTTTAATATGCATATTTCTAAGTAAATCTTCTTCTTTAGCTTGTAAAGGTGTGTGTGGAGCATTATATGATAAATATAAAAAGAAAGGGTTTTCTGAATTATCGTTAACAAATTTTACAGCATTGTCAGATAATTCTTCAGTAAGATATTTAGATGTATTTATCCTCTTACCATTATCATAAATTTTAGTAATGTATCCATCCATCTGTCTTCTTGCCAGTGTTAAATCGTTTAAGGTAAGATCTTCTGGAAAATATCTATGACCTCCTATAAGAAAACCATAAAACTCATCGAAACCTCTGCTTTCAGGTACTAGTAACTTGTGAGCACCAAGATGCCATTTTCCAATAGCTTTTGTTCTATAATTTGCTTTTTTTAATACTTCAGGAAGAGTTTGTTCACTTAAAGGAAGTCCCATGGTAGAATCTTTAGGTGCTAACAAAATATTTCTGCTATAACCAAATCTATTTTGATATCTACCCGTAATCAAACCTGCTCTACTTGGAGAACAAACAGCAAAGGATACATAACCCTGTGAAAAAACCACACCATTATTAGCAATTCTATCAATATTTGGTGTAAATATTTCTTTACTATCATGAAAACCTACATCTGCATAGCCCTGGTCATCGCTAATTATTACAATTATATTAGGAGGTTTGTTTTTATTATTGAAACTACAAGAAAAACAAAGTATAATAAAAAATAAATTTATATAAAATTTCACAATATAAATCTAAAACTAATTATTAGGAAAACCAGGTGTAGGGTTTGTAAAAGTTTTCCATTGTAAGAAATTCAATGGATCTCTTCCCATTGATATATCTGTTGTTTGAGCATCAAAAGTTAAAGAATCAATTACTGAAACACCATCTTTATCAATTAAAATAAGAGATTCACCATCATTGGATAGTTTAACTTTTAAGTGAAGAACACCCTGCTCTTCATCTTTATCACACCAAAGGACAAGAAAACCATCTGGAGGTATAGTAGTTTCAGTTGGAATAGAATCAGGAATTCGATATGGATCATCATCATCAGGTTTATCAGTAAAATACATGCCCCCAATATTTATTGGAGATTCTGTTTTATTATATAGTTCTACCCAATCATCATATTCTCCTTTTTCGTCAGCACAGCAAGTATCATTGCTAGCTAAAAATTCATTAATAAAAAGACCTGAAATCTCATTAATTTTACTATCTTCTTTGTCACATGAAATTATAAAAAACATCAAAATGTAGATAAAAAATATTTTTTTCATATCTGTTATTAAAAATACAAATATAGTTAGATTAACTTTGTTTAATAATATTCGTTTTTTATATAAATGATAAAATATTTAACTAATTATACTATTGTTTTTTTATTGCTTTTCTTTAGTTGCAATAAGAATCAAGAAGAAGTAACATTATCAGATTTAGATTTAGATAAAATAATAAATTCTTATACTAAATACTCTTATAAAGGCTCACATAAACCAGAATATATATATGATCAAAATAAGTTACATAGATTTGATATTTGGCTTACAAACGAAAACCTATCTAAAATTGATTCAGACCCATCAGCTGAAGAATATGTTGAGGGATCTTTGGTTTTTGAAGATAAAATTATTCCAAAAATTGGCATTAGATATAAAGGCTCAATTGGAGCTTGGGTAGGTTGTCTTGAAGGAAATGATTGGTCAAATCCAAGTGGCGCAAAAAAATGCCCAAAATTATCTTTAAAATTAAAAATTAACTGGAAAGGAAGTGATAATAAATTTTATGGATTAAAAAAACTTCAATTTCATTCACAGAATTTAGATCCCAGCAAAATGCATGAAAGACTTGGTTATTGGATGTATAGAAGTTTTAATGTACCAGCACCAAGATCAAATCATACTATAGTTTATATAAATGGAGAATTTTCAGGTTTATATGCAAACACAGAACAAATTGATGGAGGATTTTGTAATGAGAATTTTACAAATGGGGATGGGAATTTATATAAAGAAGTCTGGCCTATAAATAACTTCAATAATTCAACTAATGAAGATAAATTAAATGATGCTCTTAAAACTAATGAGGAGATTTCAAATGTATCAAAAATGAAAAATTTTGGAATAGAAGTTGAAAATTCATCAAATAATGAAATTCATTCGGTTATTTCAAAATGGATGGACACTGATCAATTTTTAAGAACAATAGTAGTAGATAGAAGAATAGCAAATGATGATGGTTTTCTACATTGGTATTGTGATAATGATGGTTATTGTCATAATCACAATTATTATTGGTATGAAGATCCTATTTTAAATAACGTTCAAATTATACCTTGGGATTTAGATAATGCCTTTGAAAATCTAGTTATAAATGAAAATCCCGTAACTCCTATAAAAGATGAGTGGTATGAAAAAAGTTCTAGCTGTAAATCATTTAGATACGGAGACGCAGGTCTTTATCAAAGATCTGCAAGCTGTGATAAAATAATTGGAAGTTATGATATTTATAAAAATAAATATGACAGTCTTGATGAAGTATTTAGAATCAATTTTTATAATATAAATCAAATAGATATCCTATTAGACTCATGGTCAAATCAAATAGAAAACTCTATTGGAATGGCACATGAAAAATATAAAAACAAAGAAATAAACATATCTAAATGGAAATCTGAAGTTTTAAAGCTAAAAAATAATATTAAAAATTCTTTAAATTAAGATAGAATTAAATTAGTGTTTTTTACTCATTATAAATTATTTTATTAAATTTATAATCCTTTTATTAACCCTAAATAACCCAATCATGAAAAAAAATATATTTTTTTATATACTATTATTATCTCTAATTTCAACTTCGATTTTTTCTCAAAGAAAACGTCAACCATCAAAAGTTAGTGATAATACAAATAGCAGAAACGTTTCAATTTCAGGTTTAAAACTCAGAAATGTTGGACCTGCATTTTTATCAGGAAGAATTGCAGATATTGCAATTCACCCAAAAAATAAGAACCTTTGGTACGTAGCTGTTGGTTCTGGAGGGGTATGGAAAACTGAAAATTCAGGAACAACTTGGAAGCCTATTTTTGATAATGAATCTTCTTATTCTACTGGTTGCATTACAATTGATCCTAGCAATCACTCTACTATATGGGTTGGAACTGGAGAAAATGTTGGAGGAAGACATGTAGCTTATGGTGATGGAGTATATAAATCTGAAAATGGAGGAAAAAATTGGAAAAATATGGGCTTAAAGTCATCTGAACACATATCAAAAATTATAGTTCATCCTAATAATTCCGATATAGTTTGGGTTGCAGCTCAAGGACCATTATGGTCAAAGGGAGGTCAAAGAGGTTTATTTAAAACAGTTGATGGAGGAAAAAATTGGAAAAAAGTTTTAGGAGGAAATGAATGGACTGGGGTTACTGAAATGGTAATCGACCCAAGAAATCCCAACGTTCTATATGCTGCAACATGGCAAAGACATAGAACTGTAGCAGCACTAATGGGAGGTGGACCTGATACTGGTCTACATAAGTCAACTGATGGAGGAGAAACTTGGAATGAACTTACTAATGGACTTCCTAAGTCAAATATGGCAAAAATTGGCCTTGCTATATCTCCACAAAAACCTGATGTTCTTTATGCGGCAATCGAATTAGATAGAACTAAAGGAGCAGTATATAAATCTGAAGATAGAGGTGCATCTTGGAAAAAAATGTCAAATACTGTTTCTGGTGGTACTGGACCTCACTATTATCAAGAACTCTATGCAAGCCCACACAAATTTGATAGGCTTTATCTAATGAATGTAAGAATACTTACTTCTGAAGATGGAGGTAAAACATTTGTCCAATTAAAAGAAAGAGATAAGCATTCAGATAATCATTCTATTAATTTTAGAGATGATGATCCAAATTATCTTCTAATTGGAACCGATGCAGGTATATACGAAAGTTTTGATTTAGCTGAAACTTGGAGATATATTAAAAATCTACCATTAACTCAATTTTACAAGGTTGCTGTAAATAATAAAAAACCATTTTATCATATTTTTGGAGGTACACAAGATAATGGATCTGCAGGTGGTCCTTCAAGGACTGATGAAAGACAAGGTATAGCTAATAAACATTGGTACAAAATTTTAGGGGCAGATGGACATCAAACTGCAACTGATCCAGAGTATAATGATATTGTTTATGGAGAATTTCAACAAGGTGTTTTGCATAGAATTGATTTAAAAACTGGAGAGCAAGTATTGATTCAACCACATCCAAAAGAAGGAGAACCTTTTGAAAGATACAACTGGGATACACCTATTCTAGTTAGTCCTCATAATGCATCAACAATTTTTGTTGGTTCACAAAGAGTTTGGAAATCGGAAAACAGAGGTGATAATTGGGAATCTATTTCAGGGGATTTAACAAGAAACGAGGAAAGAATAGCACTACCAATTATGGGCAGAACTCAAAGTTGGGATAATGCATGGGATGTTGGAGCTATGTCAAATTATAATACAATAACATCTTTATCTGAATCACCTATAAAAAAAGGTATAATATGGGCTGGAACTGATGATGGAATTATTCAAGTAAGTCAAAATGGAGGTGAAAGTTGGAAAAAAATACCTGTTACAAAATTAGGTCTTCCTAATAGAACATTTGTAAATGATATTAAAGCTGATCTTTATGATGAAAGTACTGTTTATGTAGTGCTAGATAACCATAAAGAAGGTGATTTTAACCCTTATTTATTTAAAAGTTCTGACATGGGTGAAACATGGACTTCAATAAGTTCAAATATTCCAAAAAGAACATTGGTATGGAGAATTGTTCAGGATTATGTTGATAAATCATTATTTTTCTTAGCAACCGAATTTGGAATCTATACAAGTATGACTGGAGGAAGAAACTGGCAAAAAATTCAAGGAGCACCTACAATTTCATTTAGGGATTTGGTAATTCAAAAAAGAGAAAATGATTTAGTTGCAGCTTCATTTGGAAGAGGATTTTATGTACTAGATGATTATAGTCCTTTAAGAGAAATCACCCCATTAAAAGCATCTGGAAGAGAAAAACAAAATAAAGAAGGGTCATTATTTTCAATCAAAGATGCTTTATGGTATGTACCAAAAAGTATTATAGGAAATACAGGAGCTGATTATTATTTTGCTCCAAACCCTGATTTTGGAGCAATTTTCACTTATCACTTAAGTAAAAAATATACTACTTTGAAACAAGAAAGAAAGAAAAAAGAAAAAGAATTAGATAAAAATAATCAGAATATTCCATTCCCAGGTTGGGATGCTCTTGAAGATGAAAGAAGAGAAGAAAAAGTAAAAATTTGGTTTTATATTAAGGATAATGATGGAAACATAATAAGAAAGATAACTGGGGTAAGTAAAAAAGGCATGAATAGAGTAGCTTGGGATCTTAGACACTCAAATCCAAGACCAGTAAGACCATCTGAAAGATCTTCTGCTCAAGGAGGAAGAAGAGGATGGAATTCATCTGGAGCCTTGGTCACTCCTGGAAATTATTCAGTTGATTTGTATAAAGAAGATGATGGTTTAGTTAGCCACTTAGATGGACCGGTTAATTTTAATGTAGTTCCTTTAAGAGAAGGAACTTTAAAAGGTACTTCTTATCAAGATTATAATTCTTTTGCTCAAAAGGTAAAAGAATTAAATGAAAAATCAACAATTGTATCTGATGTATTAAGAGAAAGTATAAACATAGTAAATGCAATGAATGTTGCTTTATCAAGATCTAATGCAAAATCTGGTGAATTAAATAAAAAAATTCATGATTTAAAAACTCACCTTCATAACCTTGATGAAGAGCTCAATGGAAACAAATCAAAATCTGAAATTGGTGAAAGAAATAAACCAACAGTAAGATATCATATGGGAGTAGCAATGAGAGGTTTATCTACTACTTATGGGCCAACAGGTCTTCATAAGCAGCAATTATCTGTTGCTAAAAGTATGTTGTCAAAAATGTATGACAAAGTTAAGGAAGTTAATCAAGTTAAAATTCCTGCAATAAAGTCAGAACTTAAAAAGGTTGGAGCACCACATATACTAGGCGAAGGGATAAATTAATATTTAAAAAATAAAACCTTTCTAAAATTTAGAGAGGTTTTATTTTTATGTTTTTAAACTGAATTGGATGACCTTCAGATTGGAGAGAAATAAAACCTTTTTTTAAATTTGTTCCTATTTTACCTGAAAGGTTTTTTGGAGTATACTCTCCTCCTATTATAATATTAGAATAAGTAAGGACCGTATCATAATTTATTATATGATGAATAATAGAATCTGAATAGACTATCACTTCAGCTTTTATCCACTCATCAGAGTAATAAGTTTTTGATTCAGAGTTAACACAATGAGATGAAGCTTTTATACCATTTATAAATACTTCTGTGCCAGGGCTACACATATTAAGTGTATTTCTAGGTTTTCTTTTATCAATACCACCCAAAAGTTGAGCTTCAACACTTACAGGAAACTCTTGATCAATTAACATTGAATAAGGAGATTGAGAATGAATCATAATACCACTATTTTTTATAGACCAAGATGGTGCACCTGATAAGTGAGATCCAAAAAATCGATATTCTAAACTTAAATGATAGTCTTGAAATTCTTTTAAAGTGTAAAAAATATGTCCAAATTTATTATCAAATTGATCATAATCATTGTATGAAACTTCTAAAAGATCGTTTTTAACTTTAAAGGTGTTGTTGAAATTATCATTTACTTTGTGCCCTCTAATTTTAATTTCCCATCCATCTAAATTTTTACCATTAAATATATATGACCATTTTTTTTCTGAAAATTGAAAAAAAATAAATGAAATAATAATATTAATATAAAAGAATAAAAACATCTAATATAATTTGAATAGCGAATTAATAAATCAATTTACTGTCTTGGACTATTTACAATATAGGTTCCCCAATCTCTACCAAATAATAGATTTATACCAAATCTAAAATTAATAAACTGAGCTCTAGAAGGTCTCATAGCAGCGGCTATATTATCAGATAATAAATAAAATTGAATAGGTCCTCCACGCAAAGTCATTCCAATACCTAAATTATTATAATTTCCATTAATTGCAGAATAACTAGCAGAAAATGAAAACCACTTAACAGGTTTTGCATTTGCAGATAGTGTTAAGGAAAAATCAGAATTATTTTCATAGAAATATACTCTTGATAATAGACCAAAATCTAATTTATAATTGTATTTATAATTTCCATAAAAATACATTTTTGTTGGGATTGGAGTTGAATATTTATTTTCTGAGTTTGTGATTTTATAAGAATTTTCTAATGAATCTAGCATTTCATCTAAAACATCATCGGTTGATTTATAATCAGCATCATCTTTATTAATAGATTGAGATAAATCTACACCATTAAATTTATAAGAAGCATTTGCAGATAAATTATAAACACCTTTTTTCCATCTTATGGTTCCAAAATCAATTAAACTAGCACCAAAAGTGATTTTATCTGAAAATTCATAGGTGGCACCCAAATCTAAAGCAAAACCTTTGTTTTTAGTATTTCTAAGATAACCAATGATAGAATCTGTATCTTCAAGGTTAGACGCATCCACATCATCAATTAGACCTTCGTTATCAAATGTAAAAATCAATGGAGAGGAAACATTTGCATCAGCTAGAGCTGTATATTGCAAAAAAGAAGGTAAATCATCTGATAACAACTGCATATTAAACTTATCAGCATTTAGATTACCTTTTCCAAATAAAAATTTTGTTCTAACCCCTGCAGAAAATCTTTTATCAAATAACATTATATCTTTTGTGAAACCAATGCCATACTCTCGATAATGAGTCATATTCATAGACATGTTACCTAAATCAAAATTTTTTCCTAAATAATTAATATTACCTTCATGAAGTAGAGTAAAATAACCTTTATCGATACCAATCTGACCTAAAAGCCTTTCTTTGATATCAAAAGAAATCCTAAAATTATCAAATCCTAACCATTCTTTTTTACTTCTTCCTCTAATAGCGAAACTGAAAAGGTTAATTGTAGATTCAAGTGAAAGCTTATTTTTATTTTTTAATTTTTTATAAAATTTTGGAATATCAATTATTAATGAATCACCAGCTGGTCGATAATGAATTAAATCTGAATAAGCAAAATCAAGACTTGATTTCATACTTATTCCAGAAAGAACAGGCAGACCAATGTAAAGTTTACTTGAATCATCATATAAAGAAGGGTTAAGTTCGTTATTATTTGGTAAACCTTTTAATCCATACATGGTTAAAAACCCTTGAGAATATCCAGTTAATGAAAAGAGTAAAAAGAATAACATGAGAAAATATCTCATTGTTAATCTAAATAAAATTGTTTTAAATTTTTTCATTAATTAACCACCATTTAAATCACTAATATTAAACAATACCTTCATCGCAAGAATAAACTCTAAACTTGCATCTGATGAAATATTAACTCCTTTATTTTGAAAGGAATTAACTTTTACTTGATAAACCATTCTAGTTGATTTATAAATTTTATCAGCTTGAGATTTATTTAAACTCAATTTTGCTGTACCCTCAGAATTAGCATTTATAAAAGCTGAGTCATCAACTGGTGCAGGATCAATAGTAAATGGATCCAAAGTAACTAAAGGTGTATTGGAACTATCATCTAAGAATGATATAATAACAGATAAACCTAATGGTAAACCAGATGTGTATTGCATAGACATTTCTGCACTTTTAAAAAAATCATTAAAATCTTCATAAGAACTATCAAAAGAATCAAGGTTTGTTGTATCACTATAACTCATATCTGTTGCTGAAATTTGAAATGGAACTTCAAAAAATAATCCTCCAGATACCTTTGAATCACCATAAATAAAATTATTTGTTACAGTAGTGTCATCTGGGTTAAGTTTTACAGATCCTTTATATGATATAGATTCATTTGGAGGTAAATCTAAAAGACCAACAATGTTAGAATTATCTTTATTGTAAGAAATAACCGTTTCAACTTCTCCCTCTGAAACTGTTTTTGGATAATTTATATTCTGTTTTTCTGCATCAAGTGAAGATGTATTTCCTATTTTATCAATTCCAGTAACCTGAAGATCTAATTGTGCAGGAATTCCAATAGAACTTTTTAATGTAAGGCCCATACTAGGATTAGTTAAAGAAAATTCACCATCAATTTTATCATAAAAATCAAAGAAATCAGCTCCTATATCAAAATTTCCAGAGTCAAGTTTAACTTCCATTTGACCAAAATTACCTTCAGCATAATCCAGTTCTAAATTAGCAAAACCTGCTGTTATAGAAATTGTTTGACCAGAAGAATAATTAATATATGAACCTCCCGAACTTACACCAACCTCAAATTCTGCTAACAAAGAATTATAGCTAGAAGTTGCAGGCGAAAATAAATCTAGAGTAGAACCAGTTATATGCCAAGCATAATTTATTGTTTGACCACTAGGTATACTAATAGTAGTTTGAAGAGTATCATTATCTTTAATTCCTCTAGGAAGTTTCATTTTCATTTCCATGTCTACGGTCATGGCAGAAGATATTGTAAAGTTAATTGTACCTGTTTTTAAGGTAAGCTTTTTTAATTTTATGCCATCTCCAATATCTACCGGATATTCAGTTGAGCTTTCAACCGCTTTTGAATCCGTTACCTTAACTACTCCAGAATTAATTTTAGCATTTTTAATATCAACCTTAATACCCATATAAGATCCATCCAAATTAATTGATACATTTGATCCTGAAGAACCTGGAGTTACAAATTCTTTCAAATTAACTGTCATTGCATTTGTGAAAGTTTTTCCAGCTAGATTAAGTGCAACAGTTTTAGTTTGACCAGCAGCTACATCAGTAAAAACAAACTCTCCAATAAGAGTTCCTCCACTTTTCAATTGATATGTAGCACTCACTATAATAGGAAGTTGATTGTCCATAGTAAGTTCCATAGTTCCAGATTGAAAAGTAGCAGACTGAAATTGATCTAATGCAGTAAAATTGTAATCCCCACCAGATACTCCACCAGAATTAAAAGCTGGAAAAGGGGCTTGCGCGCCATTAAAAGCAGTTAACCCAGATAATAGTGGAAAATTATCAGTTAAATTTCTTAATGTAATTTTTGTTTCGGTACCTGAAACATCTGCTATATCGACTGTTTCAGTAGTCATGCTTTGCGAAATACTAGTTGAAACGCTTGATATATCAAATACCTCACTCAATGATACATCAATAAGATCATTTTGATCATATCTTATTTTTAATAAATTTTTATTACTCTTATCAATGATAATAGTGGTATCAGATTTATTCAAAAAATCATCAATAGTTGTCTTTGCTCTTGCTATAGGAAAAGCTAAACCAGGTTTATATACAACTTGGTCGGATATTTTATCAAAATCAAATTCATCAAGATTACAAGATGATATTAAAATGATAAGTAATAAAGCAAAAGTGCTAATCTTTAAAAAGTAATTTTTCAGCATCAATTTCATTTAAAAATTAAAAATAGTATGGAACTAGTAATTTTAAATTTATATCCTATCTTAAATGTAAGCAAAAAAGAATAAAAAAATAAGATATTAAGTTAAGTTTTGGTTATAAAATCTATTTTTCATTTTCATCTATATAACCTAGTTTAAATCTATCTATGTTTGAAATTGAATGCTCAATATTAAATATATATTCAACTTTATTTAAAATATCTAAATTTTTGTTGGATATATCATGCATCTCCTGAGGATCATTATTTAAATCATACAATTCAATGCTTCTATTTCCTTTAAAAATATTTTTTTTTATTGCTTTCCATTTTCCCAATCTTATCCCCTGCTGACCACCATAAGCAGGAAATTCCCAATATAAATATTCATGAAAAGTTTGATTATTTAATCCTAGAATTATTGGCTTCATAGTTATACCATCTATTTTTTCAGAAAATTTAATGCTTGCTAAATCACAAATTGTTGGAAAAAGATCATAAACAGCAAATATATCATTTACAACTTTAGAGTTTTTGATTTTTTCAGGCCAAGAAAAAATTAATGGAACTCTTATTCCACCCTCATAAATATATCCCTTCATTCTATCTTTTTTATTTTGAAAAATACCTGTACTATTAAAATATTCATAATCTACACCTCCAGCATAAGTAGGACCATTATCACTTGAAACAATTATAATTGTATTATCATAAATATCTAGAGATTTTAATTCTCCTATAATTTCTCCAACTTGAAGATCTATGTATTCAATCATTGCAGCATAAGTAGCTCTTGGGTATCTTGTTGGAAAATAACCTTTATCACCAATATAAGGTTCTTCTTTACCAATAATTTTTTTATACTTATCAATCAAATAACTTGGGGCCTGAAGTGGTGCATGAGGAAGAGGGCTAGCATAAAATAAAAAGAAAGGATTTTCTTTATTTCGATTTAAAAAGTTAATCGCTTTTTTATGCATAATTTCCGGGGCATAATCATTTTGTTCAAATATATTATAGCTTGATTCACTATATGGATCAGAATCTTTTGATAATTTTAATTTAGGTGATACTACATAGTTATTTAAAATATCCTTTTCAGAATTTTCCCATAAATGAGGAGGATATAAATTATGAGCCATTCTTTGACAATTATATCCATAAAAATAATCAAAACCCATGTTAGTTGGAATGGATTTTGAATTAGGAGGTCCTAAACCCCATTTACCAACCATAGCCGTTTTATAACCTGAATTTTTTAAAAGCTTTGGAAATATTAAAGTATTCTCACCAATAGGATACTGTCCCTCTAGGTTTGGGTCTTTAGACATTTTATGATAATCCCATACATCGCCTCTACTTCCATATTCATGATTACCTCTTATTGGAGTATTTCCTGAATGTAATCCTGTTAAAAATATACTTCTTGATGGAGCACATACTGGAGATCCTGAATAAAAGTTAGTAAACTTAATTCCTGAATTTGATAGTTCATCTATATTTTTAGTTTGTATTATTTTTTGACCATAAGCTCCTAACTCGCCATATCCTAAGTCATCAAAAAAGAAAACTATTATATTAGGTTTTTGAGAAATATTTTCGTTACAACTAAAAAAAAGAAAAAAAGAAAAAAAAATTAAACCTCTTAACATCGGTTCAATTTAAGGAATATATTATAAATTTTTAAGTTCAGAAGATAATCTTTGAAGGCTATCTTTTGCATCTCCAAAATACATTTTTGCATTGTCTTTAAAAAATAAAGGGTTTTGAACGCCAGCATATCCAGGATTCATACTTCTTTTTAATACAACTACACTTTTTGATTCCCAAACTTTTAATATTGGCATCCCGAAAAGTGGGCTTGAATTATCATCAATTGCATCTGGATTAACGACATCATTTGCACCAACAACTATTGTTACATCAGTGGAAGTGAATTTGTCATTAGCTTCATCTAGTTCAATAAGTTTAGAATAATCAACATCGGCTTCTGCTAATAAAACATTCATATGACCAGGCATCCTTCCAGCTACTGGATGGATTGCATATTTCACTTCAACATCATTCTTTTCAAGAGTTTCTTGAATTTCTTTACAAATTTTTTGAGCCTGAGCAACAGCTAATCCATAACCCGGAACAAATATTACGGTAGATGAATAAAATAATTGAACTGCAAAATCTGAATCTGATATTTCTTTAATATCACCGTCTTCTGATTTATTTGAAGATTTTCCTGATGCTGAAAAACCTCCAATTATTACATTTAAAATAGATCTATTCATAGCTTCACACATAAGAACTGTTAGTATTGTTCCAGCTGCACCAACAAGTATGCCACCTAATAACATAACATTATTATTAAAAATTATACCTGTTAAAGCAGCAGTGATTCCTGTAAATGAATTAAGTAATGATATAACTACAGGCATATCAGCACCTCCTATAGGAGCAACAAAGAAAATACCATAAATAAGAGATATTATAAGAACAAATAGAATATAATTAAAATCAAAACTGTTAGTAAAATACAAATAAGAAAAAGTAATAATAATTATCAGAAGTACAATATTAATAATATGTTGAAATGGCAAACTAAGCTTTTCAGACCATCTATATCCATCAAGTTTAGCAAATGCTAACATACTACCTGTAAATGCTACCGAACCAATAAAAAGACTTAATATAAGCGTAATTTGATAAGATATATATATATCAGTATTGGTTAATGATGCCTTATAAAGTTCAATAAATGATAGTAAAACAGCACTTAAACCACCTAAGCCATTAAAAATAGAGACCATCTGTGGCATTGATGTCATTTGAACATTTTTTCCAACGTAAGTACCTATCAATGCAGATAAAGAAATTGGGACTAGTATCCAAATTAAATTATTGAATGTAGATTGATCTTTAATTTCAAAAAATAATGTAGCAACAATTGCTAATCCCATCCCCATAGAAGCTAAAAAATTACCTCTTTTTGCAGATTCTGGGTTACTTTGAAGTCTTAGTCCCCAAACTAATGAAAGCGCTGCCAACAAGAAAATAAAATTAAACATCCTATTTTTTCTTCTTTTTCTTAAACATACCTAACATTCTATCAGTTACTATAAAGCCACCAAAAACATTAATTGAACCAACAAATAATGCTAAAGAAGCTGGCACCAAAATTGTCAAATTAGATGGATCAGTTTGTCTAATCAAAATGATAGCTCCTAAAACTACAATTCCACTAATAGCATTTGCACCAGACATCAAAGGAGTATGTAGTATAGTAGGAACTTTTGAAATTACTTCAAACCCTAATATTATTGTAAATAATAATAGATAAATAAATATTTCATTTTCAGTAATATAATTGAATAAAGTTTCCATTTAATTAAATTTTATTGTTTTTGTAATATAACACTGATTAAATATTTCATCTTCATCATTGTTAGTGATTTTGTTATCATTAATTATATATTCTAAAAAATTATAAACATTATTTGAGAATAAATTACTTGAATCTTGAGAAAGATCAGCCGATAAATATGAGTTTCCTACAATTTTAATATCATTATATGTAATCATCTTACCATCTTGTGTCATTTCACAATTACCACCAGAAGCTGAAGCAAGATCGATTATAACTGAACCTGGTTTCATTTTTTCAACTATAGATTTAGGAATTAAAATTGGTGATTTACCTCCTAAAACTTGTGCAGTAGAAATTACTACATCTGCCAATTCTAACCTTTTAGAAACTTCTTTTTTTTGTCTTTCTAAATATTCCTTACTTTGCTTTACAGCATATCCACCTGCTGCAGAATCTTCTAAAGCACCCTCAACTTCAATAAATTTTGCACCTAAACTTAAAACTTCTTCTCTTGCTGCAGATCTTGGATCAGAAGCTTCTACTATAGCACCCAATCTTTTTGCTGTTGCAATAGCTTGAAGGCCAGCTACACCAGCACCTAAAACAACAACTTTGGCAGGCTTAATGCTTCCAGCAGCAGTAATTATCATTGGAAACATTCTAGGAAGTAATTCCGCTGCCTTTATAACTGCTTTATAACCAGATAAATTTGCCTGAGAAGATAAGATATCCATACTTTGGGCTATAGTTGTTCTTGGAATTATTCCAAGATCAAATACATGGATTTTATTTTTTTCTAAAGCAGGTAAATAATTGTTAGTATCTACCGAATTAAAATTGGTAAGATATATTTTTTTTGAAAAATCAGAATTTAATTTATTTAATTCAATAGGGTTGATAGAAATCAATACATCAGATTTTTTTATTAAGTCTAAATAACTTACAACAGATGCTAAATCGTTATAGTCAGAATTTTTGAAATTACTAAGATCACCAGCCCCAGATTCTAATAATAAATCATGACCCGATTTCTTAAATTTTTTCGCAACTTCTGGAGTTAGAGATACTCTTGTGTCTTTATCCTCCTTTATAAATCCTATTTTCAATTTAATTTTTTAAAATTTTTAATTTGTAATTTATAATTTAGTTTTTAAAAATTCTAGAATTGAATATTAAATAAGTTATATATAATAGAAATAATACAAAAATTTCCCATTTTAAAATATAATAAGGCCACACACCAGAGGCTAATGGATGATTTACATTGGGTGGCTTTGATAAATACATATAATTAGAATCTAACAAAAAATTTATAGGTATAATAATCACCAATAATAAATTCAAAAAAAGAAAAGTTTTTAACCAAGAGTATTTAGTTAATTTCATTTTTAAAATAAAGAAAAGATAAAGTGGAAACAATACTATTGTTGAATGAACATAATAATAATCTAAATAAAAAAAAATTATTCCTGTATAATCGTCAATTAATGGAGTTATTAATGCTTGAAGACCACCTAAAACGCCACAATAAAATAAAAGATCAAACAAAAGCTGTTTTTTTGGAACAAACAAAATAACACAACAAATCAATTGAGAAATATAACATAATTGAAGAGGAAGTCTCTTTTCAAAAAACCATGTGCCAAAATACAAATGAAAAAAGTTATAAAGAAATAAAAAAACTATTAAAGAATATGCAATAGACTTAGCAAAAATAAGTTTTCTTTCTTTATTTAGTTTAGATCCAATAAATAGTGAAATAAAAATATATAATAAAGATAAGAAAGAACTTATGATCCATTCAATAGATAAAAATTCAATAACATAATCCTCTCCCATTCTGATTAAGAATTAGAATTTGTTTGCAAATTCCTAATTAACAATAGTATAGAAATTATAACAATAAAAAATAGAATTAAGGAAGCGAAAATGTTAGAATACAAAATAAAACCAATTAAAAACAGACTGCAATAAATTATAACTATTCCTAAGAGCATTGATATAAAATTTGGAATAAAAGAACCTTGTTGTTTGTTTATATTGATATTATTTTTTTTTGCTAATTTTATAAACCCATTCCAACCAATTCCTTTAGGCTTAACTAAATTATAAAATTCTGAAAGTTTAACAATACTAGTAGGTTTTGTAAGATAAGTTACGGATAACCATGAAATTGTTGTAAAAAAAACTCCTATAATAAGTTGTTCATCCGTATTTAATTCAAAAGAAAATATTAACTCATGAAAAAACTCAAAATACAATGCAATTAAAAAAGAAACTGTCATTCCTGTTATTTCAGTATATGCATTAATTCTCCACCAAAACCATCTAAGAATAAAAATTAAACCTGTTCCTGCTCCAATTTGCAATAATATTTTAAATGCTGATAATGCAGAATCCAAAAATAAAGCAATAATAGAAGAGATAATCATTAATAAAATAGTAGAAACCTTTCCTACATTTACTATTTGATTTTCAGTTGCATCCTTATTAATAAATCTTTTATAAAAATCTAAAGTTAAATATGAAGAACCCCAATTTAAATGAGATGATAAAGTGCTCATTAACGCTGCAATTAGTGACGCTAGCATTAAACCTAAAAGACCAGATGGAAGATTAGAAAGCATAGCAGGGTATGCTAAATCATGTCCTATTACATTTGAATCTAAATGAGTAAATGTTTTTGATATATCATCTAATTCCGGGAAAATTATTAATGAAGATAGAGCAATTAAAATCCAAGGCCACGGTCTTAAAGCATAATGAAATATATTAAATAATAAAGTAGCTTTTAATGCATGGTTTTCATTTTTAGCAGATAACATTCTTTGAGCTATGTATCCTCCTCCTCCAGGTTCTGCACCTGGATACCATACACTCCACCATTGAACTGCTATAGGTATAATAAAAAGAGAGAAAAATGATTTATAATCATTAATGTCAGGAAAGAAATTTAATTTACTTTCAACATTAGAATGCGATAACAAAGAAGTTAAACCTCCAATTTCATCCATTGAAACAATATAAATACATGCCCAAATTGAACCAATCATTGCAAGAATAAATTGAATAAAATCTGTAAAAATAACACTTCTTAAACCACCTAATGTTGAATAAATAAGAGTAAAAATAGAAGTAAACAACACACATTCAATAGGAGACATACCTAGTAATAAACCTCCTATTTTTATACCAGCCAAACAAACAGATGCCATAATTATAACGTTAAAAAAGAGACCTAAATAGATAGCACGAAATGCCCTTAGAAAAGCTGCTTCACCTCCGCTATATCTTTTTTCATAAAATTCTAAATCAGTAAGTACTTTAGACCTTCTCCAAAGTTTAGCATAAAAAAAAACAGTCATCATTCCTGTTAATGAAAACGCCCACCATTGCCAATTACCAGCAATTCCATCTTTTCTGACAATTTCGGTTACCAAATTTGGAGTATCGGCTGAAAAGGTTGTGGCTACCATTGAAACTCCTAATAACCACCAAGGTAGGTTTCTTCCAGATAAAAAATATTGTTTAGAGTCATTAGAACCTTTTTTGGATACTGCCAATCCTAAAAAAAGAATTAAAAAAGTAAAAAAACAAATAATAATCCAGTCAAATGTTGATATCATATAATATGTTGAATTAATTTTTTTTAAAAATATTAAATAATACTAAATAAATTATCAAATTAATTTTTATAATTTTGAATATTAAATTCTCTAATGAAACTTTTACATATAATACTTATTATTTTTCTTTGGAATACAACTTATAGATGTAAAAAAGATGAACTTACAATTGATTGCAATGAAACTGCAAAAAAAATGATAGGTACGTGGACTGGAAGTCAATCAAATAACGCAAAAACTTTTAGTGATTCTTTTACTTTAAAAGTTACTTCATCGGATGGATGTACTTTTTTTGGAGAAACATCTTATTCACAATCAATTACAACATTCTCTGTAGTTGGAACAATAGATGAGTATGGTTGGATGAAGTTTTCTGAAAACTTTTACAAAGTAGATGGTGGAGAATATTCAAATTGTCTAGGTTCTGGTTGGAGTAGCCCATGCAGATCAGTTAGATGGAGACCTGGAGCTGTTTTTGATGAAGTTAGATTTAATGAAAAAACTATTTCTGGAGATTGGGGACTTTCATGTTGGAGGTGTGAATTAGAAGGTGGCTTTACATTATTTAAAGAGTAAGTTTTTATTAATTTTTCTTAAAAAAACATTATTTTCGCATAACAATTTAGATAATGAAATTAATAAATTTTCTACTTATTATTTTTCTTTGGAATACAACTTATAGATGTAAAAAAGATGAACTTACAATTGATTGTGAAGATGCTTGTAATAAAATCATTGGTACTTGGAAAGGGAATCAATATTCAAATTATGGTAACTTTAGTGATCAATTTACTTTAAAAATTACCTCATCTGATGCATGTAATTTTTATGGTGAAAGTTCATATTCAAACTCCTCCTCTACTTTTTATGTTTCTGGTAAGATCGATGAATATGGATGGATTAAATTTTCTGAAACAAAATTTATTGAAAATGGAGGGGAATATGATGATTGTTTAGCAACTAACACATCATGGTGGGGTTGTAGAAGTATAAGGTATAGAACTGGTGCTGAATTTGAAGAAGCAAGATACAAAGAAGTCTCTTTTTCTGGAAAATGGAGTTTGTCAGGTTTTTCAGGTGGATACGATTTAATAAAAGAATAAAAAATGGAACCATCACTTTTAATTTTGGCTGGAGGAGTTGGAAGTAGATATGGGGGATTAAAACAGGTTGATGGATTTGGTCCAAATAAAGAAGCCATATTAGATTATTCAATCTTCGATGCTATGAAGGCAGGATTTAAAAAATTCATCATATTAACAACTGAAGAGCTTATTGGATATTTTGAAGAAAAGTATATTCCTATTTTTAATAAGTATAAAAATATACGATATGATATTGTACCTCAACCTATGAACTATGGATTAGAAAATAATATGTTACCAAATAACAGAATTAAACCTTGGGGAACAGGCCATGCTGTTATTTGTTGTAAAGATGTTATTAATGAACCTTTCGCTACAGTTAATGCAGATGATTTCTATGGACTTGGCGGATATAAGGAAATGTATAATATGCTAAATAATATTGAAGAATCAGATTTTAATGCTTGTGTTGTATCATATTTAATAAAAAATACTCTTTCTAAAAATGGAGAAGTTTCAAGGGGGGTATGTAATGTTGAAAATAATCTTTTAAAAGGAATAAAAGAAACACATAAAATAAAATTAAACACAAAAGAAAATAAAATTTTTGGATTACAAAATGAAACTGACAGAATACAAATTGATAGAAACCAGCAAGTTTCGATGAATTTATTTGGTTTTAGAAAATCATTTGTAAATCATTTAATAAATGAATTTTTGATTTTTTTGAATGTAAATATTAATCATTTAACTAAAGAGTTTTTACTACCTGAGATTCTAAATTCTTTAATAGAAAATAATAAAAAGATTTATGTAAAAGAAGTTAATGAAGAATGGTTTGGAATTACTTTTAAAGAAGATAAACCCGATGTAATTAAAAACATAAATAGACTTATAAAAGAAAAGAAATACCCTGTTTCTTTATGGTAAATTAATATATTGATTTGAAAAAAATTCTTGTAACAGGAGGCTTAGGATATATTGGATCTCATACATGTGTTGATTTATTAGAGAAAAATTATGAAATAATTATTTTAGATAATTTATCTAATTCTGAATTAGATGTATTAAAATGTATTCAAACAATTACTTCAAAGAAATCAAAATTTTTCAATTGTGATATAACAAATTATGGGGAATTATCTGATGTTTTTAAAAGAAATAACATAGAATGTGTTTTTCATTTCGCAGCATTAAAATCTGTATCCGATTCAGTACAAAATCCTAAAAAGTATTTCTTTAATAATGTTGAAGGAATTAAAAACTTATTAAAATGTTGTAAAAAGTTTAAAGTAAACAAATTCATTTTTTCATCTTCATGTACAGTATATGGTATTCCAAAAATTTTACCAGTAAATGAATCTATGCCTTTTGGAGAAGCAAGTTCTCCATATGGGAAAACAAAAATAAAATCGGAAGAAATTTTATTAAAATTTTGTAAGGAAAATAAATCATTTAAAAATATTTCGCTTAGATATTTCAACCCTGTAGGTGCACACAATAGTAATTTAATTGGAGAAAGTCCTAAAGAAACTCCAAGTAATTTAGTTCCAATTATTACACAAAGTTATTTTAATAAAAATATTAAATTGAAAATCTTTGGTAATGATTACAATACCAAGGATGGAACTGCAATAAGAGATTATATTCATATAGAAGATCTATCAAAAGCCCATATAAAAGCATATGAATATATTAAAGATTCAAAAAATAATTATGAATTTTTTAATGTTGGAACTGGAAGAGGGTACTCAGTAATTGAAGTGATTAATACATTTGAAGAAATTTCTGGGAAAAAATTAAATTATATTTTTGCAGACAGAAGGAAAGGAGATATTGAAAAAATTTATGCAGATACAAAAAAAGTAAATAAAAAAATAAAATGGAAAGCTAAATTTGATTTAAAAAAAATGTTAAAATCTGCTTGGTTATGGGAGATTAAAAGAAATAGCAATAAAAAAACTTTGAATTAATTAAATTAATCCTAATATTTAATTTTTAATTTAAAATGAAAAAAAATGAAAAAAATATCAATATTATTTATTCTAATTTTCTTTTATTCTAACGTTTATTCACAAATGCAAACTGACTTTTTAGAGCCAGTTGCAAGTCCACAAGGATCAACATCTCAAAATGTAGGAATGACTAAAATAGAAGTTTATTATTCATCTCCTGGTGTTAAGGGAAGATCAATTTTTGGTGATTTAGTTCCATATGATAAATTATGGAGAGCGGGAGCAAATGGTCCCACATCAATCATGTTTAGCACCTCTGTAAAAATTGGAGGAGAAGTTTTAAGAGCAGGAAAATATTCTATTGCTATGACTCCAAGTGAAAAAGGAAAGTGGAAAATTGATTTTAACAAGGCAGTAAAATACCCTTTTGCATATATGAAAGATGGGGAAATGGATATGGAAAGTTATAATAATGATTTAGCATTAAGTATTGAAGTTGAACCTACTTTGTGGGATAATAATATTGAAAGATTATTTTACAGAATTGATGCAAATGATAACAAAGTTGCTAATGTTATAATGCTATGGTCTAATGTCATTGTTGGTTTTCAAGTTGATACCATGACCGAAGAACATTTAGAAAGGTTTAATAAAAGATTAAAATAAAAATTTTTATTAATTAAAAATTTCATTAAAAAAAGATTGCATTTTTTTCCAAGACTGTAAATCAGCTTCCTTATTGTATGCTAATCCTATTTGAAATTTTTCACCAATTATTGTAGCTTCTGGGTTTGTAAACCCATGAGTACTATTGGGATAATTTATAAACTCATAATCAGCTTTTATTGAATCCATTTCCTGCTTAAACCTTAAAATCGCATCCCCTCCTACCATTCTATCATCTGCGCCATTACAAACCAAAAGTTTTGTAGATGATGGCCCAGTATAATCAACTGCCTTACCTAATGAACCATGAAAACTTACAACACCTTTAAGATCAACATCCAATCTTGCCATATTTAAAACTACTCCACCTCCAAAACAATATCCAATTGCACCTATTTTATTTTTATCAACAAAATTTAATTCTTTAACAACCTCCATTGCTTTAATAAACCTTTCCTTACTCAAATCAAAGTTTTTCATAACTGAAAAACTAAATGCCCCTGCATCTTTAGGATGATCTGCTACTTTCCCTTCACCATACATATCAATAGCAAATGCAACGTAACCTAGTTCAGCAAGCATTTCTGCTCTTTTTCTAGGATAATCATTTTGACCCCACCACTCATGAACAACAAGAATAGCCGGTCTTTTCTGTTTAATTGATTCATCATAAACTAAATAACCATTCATTTCTAATGAATCCAGTTGATATTTAATCTCTTTTTTAACTATTGATTTATTATCTTGTTGAGCACAAGAAAAAAATAATAAAAAAAGGAATAAATAAATTGACCTCATAATAAAATCTTTATAGACAAAAGTATTGATTATTTATAAAATGAACAATTCAAAAAAAATTATAAAATTTCTAAAAAATATTAAACCTTTAAAAGTTCCCAGTAAAATTTCAATTTTGAATCCTTATGAAAATAAAAATGCTTGGTCACTTATAAAAAAATTTTATTCTTCATACTACAGCGATAATAAAAGAAGAATAATAATTTTAGGTATTAACCCCGGAAGACTTGGTGGAGGTTTAACTGGAATACCATTCACAGATGGTTATAATTTAGAAAAACACTGCCATATAAGTAATTCATTGAATAAAAAAAGAGAAATTAGTTCGAAATTTATTTATGAATCGATTTCAATTTATGGGGGTACAGAAAAATTTTATCAAAAATTTTTTATAAGTAGTGTTTGTCCATTTGGATTTATTAAAGACAATAAAAATTTTAACTACTACGATAATAAAATAATTTTAAAAAATTGGAAAAAAAAAATAGTTGAATGGATAGAATATCAATGTAAAAATATTGTAAATAGAGAAATATGTATAATAATTGGTAAAGGAAAAAACGAAAAATTTTTTGAAATGATAAACAAAGAATATAAATTCTTTAATAAAATCGTTTCACTGCCTCATCCAAGATGGATATTGCAGTATAGATTAAAACAAAAAAATATATATATAAAAGAATATATAGATAAATTAAATAATATATAACATGACTACTAGAAGAACATTTATAAAAAAATTATCAGCAATTGGAGCAACTGCTCCTTTAGTTACAAACTTAGAAGGAAAATCATCGAAAAATGAAGGTCCTATTATATTATGCAGTAGAGGTGAAGATTGGGGTGAAAAAGTTTTAAAACCTGGATGGGAAATATTATCAAAAAATGGAAATTTATTGGATGCAGTTGAAAAATCTGCTAATGTAACTGAGTTAGATCCTGAGGATACCTCTGTTGGATTTGGTGGTCTTCCAAATGAACATGGTATAGTACAATTAGATGCTTCTATAATGTATGGTCCTGGTCATAACTGTGGATCTGTCGCTTGTTTAGAAGGAATCAAAACACCATCATCTGTTGCTAGGCTTGTAATGGAAAGAACTGATCATATTCATATTGTAGGAAAAGGAGCACAAAACTTTGCTATTGCTCACGGCTTTAAGGTAGAAAATCTACTAACAGATAAAGCTAGAAAAATTTGGCTTAGATGGAAAGAAAATATTTCTGACAAAGATGATTGGTTTCCTCCCAAAGATGGAAATTATGATGATAAAAGAACTACTGGAACTATAAATGTTCTAGCATTAGATTCTAAAAATAATGTTGCAGGAATAACAACTACAAGCGGACTCGCTTATAAGATTCCAGGCAGAATAGGTGATTCACCAATAATTGGAGCAGGTTTATATGTTGACAATGAAGTTGGTGCAGCAGGTGCTACAGGAAGAGGTGAGGAAATTTTAAGAACATGTGGTTCGTTCTATGTAGTAGAACAAATGAGGAACGGAAAGACTCCTCAAGAAGCATGCGAAGCATTATGTAAAAGAATTGTAGACATTAATGGCGGAATAAAAAATATTGATTTTAATGATAAAATAATAGCGTTAGGTAAAGACGGATCTGTTGGTTGTGCATCAATTAAAGAAAAAAAAGGCAATGAACCAAAACTTGCATATTGGTCTAATAATGGGTTTAAAGTATTTAAAGGGACCTATCTAATTGAGGAAAATTAATAAATTAAATATGTTAACTTAATCAAAAACTCATTTTTATTTCCACCATTTCTTATTTTATAACTAAAGTCTAATCTGGAACGAGATAAAATAATAAATTGTATTCCTGGAGCTATTGTATTAGAAAATTTATCATACTTAGTAGGAAAAGAGCTATTTAAAATAGTATTAGTCATATATTCAAAATATATATTAAAGTTTGTCTGTTTATAAGATTTATATTTTCTGGGAAAGAATAAATATCCAGCTGAAATACAATTTTTAAAAAGATTCAAGTTCTCAACCGTATAAATACCTAAACCAGTAGTAATTGAGATTGCAAATTTTTCTATTAACTGAGTTGCTAATAAACCAAATTCCAAACCAGTATCTTGCAAATCAATATCTAAATTGTCTTTCATGAATTTATTTTTATGGTATGCATACTTTACAAAAGATGATAGTCTTGTATGATATTTTTGTTTGTCAGTTGAAAAAATTCTTTGTTTTGAATAAAATTTAAGTCCACTAAAACCAAAATTTGAATTACTAGAATCATAAATATCATTTGAGAATTGAAAACTAGTAGTAATCATTATTTGTTTAGAAATTCCATACGAAAAAGAAGGAACAAATAGTTTTGCTGTAGCTAATGAATTTCCTAAATCATCCGTTCCTTTAAGAAAAATATTAGAATTATATAATCTAATTATCTTAACGCCTTTAGGTATAAGACTTGCAGGTTCAGTATTTATATATAATTCTTGAGAATATGATTTATAGGATATTAAAAAAAAGAAAAGAAAAGTTAGACATATTTGTTTCATTCATGTAAACAAATAGTTCTACAAATCCGATTTTAAATGGAATAGTTTTTCTGACTTTAAATTTTCATGATCAGAACAACATGACTTAGTATGTTTACCAGTTAAATAACAAGTATGAGAAGTTTTATTTGATATTTCTTTAAATTTTTCTTTTGTAATAAAATTTTTATCAACCAATTTAAAAACTTTTGATTCATTATTTTCATTAGAAAAAAAATGAAATAAATTATCATCAATTAAAGTATGCTTATCATTAGATGTTAACAAATTATTTTGAAAAATAACTTGTGTTTCACCAAGAAAAAAACCTGCATCTTCAATTTTTTCTTGAATTAAATCAAAATCAACAAACATACCCCCCTTAAATTCTAAAATAAATGAAGCAGATTCTAAATCAGGAATAATATCTTTTATAAAGTCTAATTTTTCTAAACTTCTATGAGTAGAATAAGAACACATAGCACATGTGAGTCCATTTACTTTGATCTTTGAATGAAATTGTTGTGAGTAAGTAGGAAAGACTAAACAAAAAATAGAGAAGATGAAGAAATATTTTTTCATAATTAATTTAATTTATAGTAATCAAGAGCAAAAATAATTAAATTCATAATTATAATTATCTTTTTACTTAAAAAGATAATTACTAACACATAACTATTTAAGTTAATGAAAAAAGCCATTTACATTATACTTTATTCGTTGTTATTCTTTTCTTGTAGTAAAAAAAATAAAAATGATTCACAAATAAATTCAAACTATTTGATCAATCTAAATGATAAAAAAATTAATCTTGAATCATACCATGGTAATGTTTTGTTTATAAACCTCTGGGCCACATGGTGCAAACCATGTATTGTAGAATTTGAAGACATTATGACTTCAAAAAAAATATTTGAAAAAGATAGTATAAAATTTATTGCAATTTCAAATGAAAGTTTAAATACCATTAAATCATTTGTTGAAAAAAATAAATATGATATAGAATTTCTAAAACTTGAGGGAGATTATTCTTACTATGGGGCCTATGGATTACCCACTACAATCATTTTTGATAAATCAGGTAAAGAAATATTTAGAACTAGCGGAATGAAAAAAAATCAATTTACATCTACAAGTTTCATAAAAAAAATAAAAAAATTATTATGAAGGGATCAAAATATAACTACAAAACTCATTGGGATAATGCATACAAAAATATTTCGAATGAGAATCTTGGCTGGTTTGAAACTAATCCTGTTCAATCACTTGAATTAATTGAAAAATGTAAATTAAATAAAGAATCTATACTATTCAATGCTGGAGCAGGTACTTCAAAATTAATTAATTTATTAATTAAAAAAGGATATAAAAATATTATAATTAATGATATTTCTTCTATTGCATTAAAAAAACTTGAAAATAAAATTGAATATAAATCTTCAATAAAATTTATACAAGATGATTTAACAAATCCAAAAAAGTTATTAAAAATAAATAAAATTGATCTATGGCATGACAGAGCGGTTTTACATTTTTTTCGAGAGAAATATCAACAAAAAAATTATTTTAATTTGTTAAAAAAAATGGTTAAAAAAAATGGTTTTGTTATCCTATGTGAATTCAATTTAAATGGAGCAAAAAAATGTTGTGGTTTAGATATATTTAATTACAATAAAGAAATGTTACAGGAAAAATTAGGAAAAGACTTTTTATTATTAGAATCTAGTGATTATACGTATAATCACCCAAATAATGGAAATACTAGAGAATACATTTACACCTTATTCAAAAGAATAAAATATAATTAATCACATGCGCACCTAAATCCAGTATGTGACATTCCGGTATCTGGACTTGATTTCATTCTAGCAGAAACTCTATAACCAGAACAATAGCTAGAATTACATAAAAATGAACCCCCTCTAAGAACTTTTTTATTACTATAAGGTTCTTGAGGGTCAAAAGATTTTTCTGGACCTTTAGGGTTAATTTTTAATAATGTATTGCTTTTATAATAATTATAATCATACCAATCACTGCACCACTCCCAAACGTTACCTGCCATATCATAAATTCCAAACCCATTAGAAATATAGGATTTAACTGGTGCGGTATAATAATAACCATCTTTCTCAGTATTAATAAATGGAAAATCCCCTTCCCAAGAATTTAAATAATTTGAGGATATGGATTGATTTCCCCATGTGAAAATAGCATCATCTTTTCCTCCTCTTGCTGCAAACTCCCACTCTGCTTCAGATGGTAACCTTTTACCATTCCATTTACAATACTCTTGAGCATCAAAATAAGAAACATGAACAACAGGGTGTTCCATAATGTGGTCAATAGAAGAACCTTCTCCAAAAGGGGTTTTCCAATTAGCACCTTTTTTCCATTCCCACCAACTTGAAACATCTTTTATAGATGTTTCTTTGTTTAAAGGTTTAAAAACTAATGATGAAGGAATAAATAAGCTATCATGTGGTTTTTGAATTCCTGGAGGCAATTGGTTTTTAATATCTTCCCATTTAGGAACTATCTCTGCAGTAGTAACATAATTAGTTTTATTAATAAAATCTGAAAATTGTGAATTAGTCACTTCAGTCTGATCAATCCAAAACCCATCTAATTTAACTTTATGTTTTGGAAACTCATCATTTCTTGATTCAGGATGACTCACCCCTCCCATCATAAATTGTCCTGATTCTATCCATACCATTCCAGAATAATCTTTTGGTTTTGAACAACCAAAAAAAATGATAATTACAAAAACTATCTTAGAAATTTTGATATTATTATTAATCATTTATGATCCTTCTTGCCATTACATATTTTTCCAAATGATAACTATCATAATCTTTATCTTTTGGATTTACAGAACTAATTCTTACATTTTTGGAAGATTGAATAAATTTTTCATTTCCTAACCACATACCAACATGATCTATTTTTAATTTATCTTTACTTATATATCCAAAAAATAATAAATCTCCCTTTTGTAAATTATTCCAATTCCCAACAGAATCAACAACTTGACCTATCATGACTTGTTGAGAAGCATCTCTAGGAATAATAAGTCCATTCATATAATATAATGTTTTTGTAAATCCACTACAATCAAATCCTTTTGAAGATGTCCCTCCCCATAAATAAGGGGTACCTAAAAGTTTTTTTGCATTAATAATAAGTTTTTGAGTATCATCTTTTTGCATGGAAATAAATGATGAATATTTGATTAACTCTGAATTACCTACCCATGCAGTTCTTCCATCTGGATACATAACTTTATATTGATTTCTTTGTTCGTCAATTAATTTTAAAACACTACCCATTACTAAATCGGAAACAACATTGTTTTGTTTTTGAGATTCATAAGAAAACCCAAAAACCTCATTAAATAAAATAGCTTCTCCTTCAAAATAATTTTCAAACTCTTCTTTATCCATTAATGTAACTCCCCCATGATCTATCCATGAAATATACCCATCTGGTGTTTGTACCAAATACCATTCATTATTTTTCTTAAGAACTTTAACCTTAGTTCCCAAAACAGCTTGAGAAACCAATTCTGAAGAATGACTTGGTAACTTTCTTAAATTTGATACTGAATTATTAATTATTCCAAAATTTTGAATAGACAAATCTGGTAAAATATTTATACTATCATTTAAAATAATATTTTTTGATTTTATTAATTCTAATAATTCTAATTTTGCTTCTTCTGAATTAGTTTCCCCTATAATCGTGTTAGTTGATGGATCATAGCTCACTTTCCATAAAGATATTCTTTGATCAGGAGCATATTTACTTTCTATATTATCTAAAGCATTTAAAATAAAATCATTATTCTTCTCTTTACATGAAAAAAAAATCAAATTAAATAGGATTAAAATTTTTACTATCTTCATAAAATTATTTCAAAGCTTCAAATTTATCAAAAATATTAATCATATAAGGTAAAGATCCCGACGCATGGTCCTTTCCTTGTAAAGTATTTAAGGTAAGGATTGAAGATGAAGCACCTAAGTTAATTAGTTTATTATAAGTTGCAACGGAATTATCATAAGGTACTGCTATATCATCTGTACCGTGATACAAATACATTTTAGTTTTAGGGACCCAATTATCTAAACTATTATTTTCAAAAGCATCTATAATTTCAGAATATTTTGAACTTGTATGAACATTATTTTTAAATTCTTCAGTTAAAAGACTATCTATATTATAAGTTAATGCATTATTTATTTCTCCACCTGAATACGATCCATTAAAATAATTAGGAATAATTGAGGCATAAGGTTCTCTAAAAATATCTGATAATTCTAAATCCCATTGATAAGTTTTTTTATATGAAAGTGCTACATAAGCTAAATAATATGGATGAGGGTATGTTTCTAGATTTAAAAAATAATCTAACATACCAACTATATCATAACCCCCAGCAGCAGGTGCTGAAGCAACTAAATTAATCCCCTTAGGTTTATTTTCTTCTATATTCTTATGAGCAGCCATTGTAGCAAATCCTCCTTCCGAATAACCAGCTAAAAATACATTGCCATTAAAATTATAATTTTCTAAAACAGCAAGTTCTTTTACAGCTTTTAACATATCTACACTTGTATTTCCTATTATATCAGATCTATAATAAGGATGCAATATTTGTTTAGAAGAACCAAAACCTAAATAATCAGGCATTAAAAATATATAACCCACACTAGCTGCATTAGAAAAAAAACTATAAGTAAGTAAATTATCTGTTGGAGCATCTAGGTGTTTAGATTCAGTTCCATGATGAAAACTTAACATTGGAACTGGATCATCTGTGTCAGGAAATGAAACTAAACCAGAAGCTATAATATCTTCACCCAAATAGGTTGTTTTATATGTAATAGTATATAAAGATATTCCATATTTTGCATTTTTAGTGACATCAGAAAATTCTGAATTTTCAACTGATTTTAATACATTTTCATACTCCTGAGAAAATAATTTTAGATGAGAATGTAAATAATTAACAGGTATTGTGTCTTCTTCACAGCTTGAAATAAGTAAAGAAAAAAATAAGATAAAAAACAAATTATATAAATATTTCATTTAAATTATTGTCTCATTATTATTAAACAAGCAAATATAATTTGCTTAATATTGAACAATGCAAGAATATGGATTTTTATCACTTCTACCTCCATTAATTGCTATTTTTTTAGCAATTAGAACAAAACAAATATTTATTTCCCTTCTTACTGGAATATTCACAGGGTGGTTAATTGTTGGGAAATGGAACCCAATAAGTGGAATACTACTTACTATTGATGGAATTGTAAATGTATTTCAAGATTCAGGTAGTACAAGAGTTATAATTTTTACTTTTTTAGTTGGGTCTTTGATAACATTTATTCAAGTTTCAGGTGGTGTTGCAGGATTTATTAATAACGTTAAAAATTACTTTAATACTGATAAAGGTGAAATTGATAAAAGCAGAAAAAAAGCTCAATTATTTGCTGCTTTAACAGGAATAATAATTTTTGTAGAATCAAACATATCGGCTCTGACTGTAGGTACTATTTTTAGGCCAATTTTTGATAGGTTAAAAATTTCAAGAGAAAAATTAGCATACATTGCTGATTCCACTTCTGCCCCTTCAAAACTATTAATTCCTTTTAATGGATGGGGAGCTTTTATCATGGGTCTTCTTCTAACTCAAGGTATTGAAAATCCATTTTTAGGACTAATTTATTCTATTCCATATAATTTTTATCCTATACTCGTTATAATTGTTCTATTCATTTTTATACTCACAGGAAAAGATTTTGGCCCTATGAAATCAGCTGAAATTAGAACCAAAAATGGAAAAAATTTTGATGAAGGGTCAACTCCAATGGTATCTGAAGAAATCACGATAATAAAAACAAAAAGTGGTGTTAAAGAAGACCCAAAAAACATGTTTATCACTCTTGGCTCTATGATCTTAATTATGCCTATAATGTTATTTTATACAGGATATAGTGAAGAGTTGGATGATAAAACTTTTTTTGGAATTATCGGAAATGCTTCGGGATCTAAATCCGTATTATACTCGATTCTATTTGCTATTATTATTTCATCATTCTATTTCTTAATAAAAAGATTAATGACAATAAAAGAAATTGTTAATTATAGTATAAAAGGAATGTCTGGAATGATTTCACTGGCTATTTTAATTATGTTGGCATTTGCTATAGGAAACTTATGTAACGAATTAGGCACTGGTCTTTATGTATCTAATGCTTTAAAAGATATTCTATCTCCTAAATTTGTTCCCGTTTTATTATTCTTAACAAGCTGTTTTATATCCTTCTCTACAGGAACTTCATGGGGTACATTTGCAATTATGATAGCAATTGCTGTACCCATATCAAATCAAATGGGAATAGATAGTCATGTTGCAATAGCAGCTGCACTAGGTGGTGGAGTTTTTGGAGATCACTGTTCACCCATTTCAGATACATCTGTAATTTCCTCTATGGCATCTGCAAGTGATCACATTGATCATGTAAAAACCCAAATACCCTACGCTCTTATTTCTGGTCTAATAACTACTTTTCTATATTTAATAATTGGAATGAACTATTAGCCAATTAAAAACAAAATAGGATCCATCTGTAGTATTGAATCATTTTGAAAATTTATTATACATAATCTCTAAATATATCTATTGATTATATTTTCAAATAATTCTTGTCTTCCAGAAATTAGCTTTGGCTCTTTCAATCTAGAAGCATGCTGATATAAATCTTTCATAGAAATTTTTCCATCTTCAAAATCCTTTCCTTTTCCAGTATCAAAAGAAGCATATCTTTCTTTTAATAATTTAGAATATTCAGAATCATTTAATATTTTTTCTGTGATCAACAATCCACGAGCAAAAAGATCTATAGAACCAATATGAGAATGAAATAAATCATTTAAATCTATTGAGTTTCTTCTAGTTTTAGCATCAAAATTGATACCCCCACCTTGAAATCCACCAGATTGTATAATTACTAAAAGAGATTCAACAATTTCATATATGTTATTTGGAAATTGATCAGTATCCCATCCATTTTGATAATCTCCCCTATTGGCATCCATACTTCCAAGCATATTGGCGTTTGCCGCAACCTGGAGCTCGTGCTGAAATGTATGACTTGCTAGAGTTGCATGATTAACTTCAATATTTAACTTAAAGTCTTTATCAAGACCATAATGCTCTAAAAATCCAATAACGGTAGCAGCATCAAAATCATATTGATGCTTAGTGGGTTCCATGGGTTTAGGTTCAATAAAAAAACAACCTTTAAAACCTCGAGATCGTGCATAATCTTTTGAAACATGAAGAAATTTTGCTAAATGATCAAGTTCTCTTTTCATATTAGTATTTAAAAGTGACATATATCCTTCCCTTCCTCCCCAAAAAACATAATTTTCACCTCCAAGTTCAATGGTAATATCTAAAGCATTTTTTACTTGAGCTCCCGCAATAGATAATATATCAAATTCTGGATTTGTAGCAGCTCCATTCATATATCTTGGATTTGAAAAAAGATTAGCAGTACCCCAAAGCACCTTAATATCTGATGACTTTATTTTTTTTTTCGCATAACTTGTAATTTTTGCTATTCTTTTTTCTGATTCAGACAGAGAAGATCCTTCTGCAATCAAGTCAAAATCATGAAAACAAAAGTAATTCAATCCTAACTTCGAAATAAATTCAAAAGCAGCGTCCATTTTATCACAAGCATTTTGAAAAGGATCAGAAGATATTGACCATGGAAAAGATTTAGTGCCAACCCCAAATGGATCATTTCCTGTATTTACAAATGAATGCCAATAAGCAACTGCAAATTTAAAATGTTCACTCATTTTTTTTCCAAGAACAATTTTATTTTCATCATAAAATCTATATGAAAAGGGATTTTTAGAGTCTTTTCCCTCAAATTTTATCTTTTTAACATCCTTAAAATATTCTTTATCTCCTAGTACAATTGACATATTTATTATAAAAAGTTAGACAAATGTTTTTTCCAGTCTGAATAGTAATTTAAATACTTTTCTCTTAAACTATTCTGTGGTTTTAATTTACTAATTAATTTTAGATTTTTAAAAGCGTCTTTCTCATTTGCATAATATCCTATTCCAAGAGCTGCAGCTCTAGCCGCTCCTTCAGCTCCATTAGTATCATAGATCTCTAATTCTATCCCCGATGTATTAACAAATGCTTCTCTAAATAACATACTTAAAAATAAATTTGAATTTCCAACTTTTATTTTCTTAAATTCTACACCTAAATTTTTGAGAGATTCAATTCCATAATTCATTGAAAATGCTACTCCTTCTTGAACTGATCTTATAAGATCCATCCGATCATGAACATTAAAATTTAAATTAATAAGATTTGCTCCTATTTCTTTATTTTTTAAAATTCTCTCAGAACCATTACCAAAAGGATAAAATTTTAAGTTTTTTGATCCTATAGGAGAATTAATAGCACTTAGATTTAAATCGTTATAATCACCAGAATTAAGATTTTTTTTGAACCACGAATATGCTATTCCTGAACCATTGATACATAAAAGTAATCCATTTCTATTTTTATGAGTAGAATTGTTACAATGTAAAAAAGTATTAATTCTTTCATTTTTATCATAAATATTTTTATCAGTAACAGCATAAATCACTGCTGAAGTGCCTGCGGTAGCAGCAATTTCCCCAGGATATAATACATTTAATGAAAATGCATTGTTAGGTTGATCCCCAGCTCTATAGGTTAATTTAGTGTTTTCATTAAAACCAAATGTCTTAGATATCTTCTTTGAGATATAACCATGGTCGCCAAATGAAGATAAAATTGGTGGAAATAGATCTCTTTTAAATCCAAAGTAAGAGATAACATCATTGGATATATTTTTATTTTTAAAATCCCATAAAATACCTTCTGAAAGTCCTGATTCAGTTGTGCTCATATTTCCAGTTAATCTATATGCTATATAGTCACCAGGTAACATAACTTTATAAATAGAATTGTAAATTTTTGGCTGATTATTCATGATCCATTTTAATTTTGAAGCAGTAAAATTCCCAGGGGAATTAAGTAAATGGCTTGAAATAATTTTGGAATCTAACTTTTCACTAGCCTTTTTACCAATATCAACTGCTCTAGAATCACACCAAATAATTGAAGGACGTAATATTTTTCCATTTTTGTCCAATAAAACTAATCCATGCATTTGATATGAAATACCAATAGAAGCAATAAGAGAAAAATCTATCTTCTTATTTAATATTTTAAAACAAGTAATTATACATTCCAACCAATAATCTGGTTCTTGCTCTGCCCATCCAGATTTAGGAGAAAAAATATTCATTTCATTGTCAGGATAACTACAAGAAATTATAGTTTTTCCCTTTCCACCATCAAATACTGACATTTTAACTGATGAACTTCCTAAATCTATTCCTAAAAAATAATCTGCTTTATTCACAAATATTATCAATTATTATTTCCCATAATCAAAATAATCAAATTCTAATTTTTATAAATATAAAAAATGTAAATTGTATTAGACAATGGATAAAATTAAAAATCAAAAAATTGGATTGAAAGAATCTACTAGTCTTGTTATAGGAAATATGATAGGGGCAGGAATTTTTATGCTACCGTCATCATTAGCCAAATATGGCTCTATAAGTATATTTGGATGGATAATATCTGGTTTTGGAGCAATATTAATTGCTCTTATTTTTAGAAGATTAAGTAAAAGATTTCCTGGAAAAAGTGGTCCTTTTCATTATACAAAAGAAGGATTTGGTGAATTTGCAGGTTTTTTTGTTGTATGGGGATACTTGATATCAATTTTGCTAACAAATGCAGGTCTAGCAATTGCAATTACAAGTTATTGTGGAGTGCTTTTTCCAATACTGCAAAACAATACTCAAAGCATCATGTTTTCAATACTGGTAGTCATTATAATTTCTATTGTTAATAATTATGGTATTAGAACTGCTGGAAAATTTCAACTTATAACATCTATTTTAAAAATAACCCCATTATTTTTAACTATAATTATAGCTCTTTTTGTTTTCAACACTGATCATTTTATAAACTTAAATACAAGTGGTGAATCAAATCTTTCTGCACTAACAGCAACCGCTGCTTTAACATTTTTTGCTTTTCTTGGCATTGAATCTGCTACAATCCCTGCTGAAGGCACATATAATCCTTCAAAAACGATTCCCAAAGCAACTATGATTGGTACAATAATTACAATTAGTATTTACCTTTTTTCTTCAATTGCACTTATGGGAATAATTTCCCCAACAGAACTTGCAAATTCAAATGCTCCATTTGCTGATGCTACAGGAATAGTTTTTGGAGAGATAGGAAAAAATATTATAGCAATTTTTGCAATAATTGCAGCCTTAGGCGCATTAAATGGATGGACACTTTTACAAGCTGAAATACCTAAAACATTAGCTAAAGAAGGGCTTCTTGGAAGCTCATTTAAAGAATTAAACAAAAAAAATGTTCCTAGCAAAGGGCTTTTTATTACTAGCTTCATAGTTTGTACTCTTATTCTAATAAATTACTCTAAAGGTTTAGTTGATATTTTTACTTTTTTAATTCTAACTGGTACGTTTTGTGCTCTTATATTATATTTATTTACTTCTCTATCTGAAATTATAATTTTAATAAAACAAAATAAACCTTTATCTAATTTCATTCAACCACTTTTTTTAGCACTGCCTGCATTTGGATTTACCCTATGGATTATAATAGGAACAGGTTTTGAATCGATTATTTATGGAGTATTACTTCTATCCATTTCTATACCTATATATGTCTATAATAAAAAAATTGTATGATTAATTCAAAACATATAAGAAACCAATTCCCTTCTCTTGATAGATTAGTGAATAATGAAAAAATTATTTACTTGGATGGACCTGCAGGAACTCAAGTTCCACAAACTGTTATTGATGGAATATCAGATTATTATAAAAAAAGCAATGCTAACATTCATGGGGAATTTATTACTAGCAAAGAAACTGATAAAATAATGAATTCAACAAGAAATAAATTGGCTTTATTATTAGGAGCTGAAAATGAAAGTTGCATCTCTATAGGTCAAAATATGACTTCACTAAGCTTTAGTTTAGCACATGCTTTTTCAAGAGCTTTTAATCCTGGTGATGAAGTTATTATTACAGAATTGGATCATGAAGCAAATAGAGGACCATGGAAAATTTTAGAAGATGTTGGCGTAATAATTAAAGAAGTAAATCTTTTAGATAATGGAGTACTTGACTATAAAGATTTTAAAAATAAAATAACCAATAAAACAGTCCTTATTACTATGGGAATGTCATCAAATGCATTTGGAACATTAAATGATTTTAAAAGAGTAAAAAGTTTTATATCAAACAAAAAATGTTACTTCTTGTTAGATGCTGTACACTATGCGCCTCATTTTTCAATAGACGTAAAAAAACTTGATTGTGATTTTCTGCTTTGTTCTGCATACAAATTCTATGGTCCTCATGTAGGTATATTATATTCTAAACCATCACTACTTGACAAGTTTAATACCAATAATTTGATAACACAGAATCAAAATTCCCCTTATAAAATAGAAACAGGAACATTAAACCATGCCGCCTGCAATGGAGTATCTAAGGCAATAGACTTTATATCCACTTTAGGCGAAGGAAACTACTACAGAGAAAAACTAGTTGATGCGTACAAAAAATTAGGCAAACATGAATATAAGCTAGCATCTCTTCTGTATAAGGAACTTAAAAAAATGAAAAAAATTACAGTTATTGGAGGAAATTTTTCTAGTAAAAAACGAACTCCTACAATTTCTTTTATTCATAAACATAAATCACCTATTGAAATCTGTAAAATATTAGGTGAAAATAATATTTGTGCATGGGCAGGACACTTTTATGCTATAAAAGCTATTCAAAAATTAAAACTTGAAAAAGTTGGAGGAGTGACAAGATTAGGAATATCTATTTATAATACAGAAGAAGAAATAAAAAAAACCGTTAATATAATCTCAAAAATATAAGTGTATTATTTCTCATAATATTTTTTAATAATATAAGATAAACTTTTGTAAGAATTTTCTAATATTTCTTTGATAGTATCTTCATTCATCCATTTTACTTTATCTATATTTTCCTTTTTCTGTCCTTTCATCTTAGAATCATCAATGCATTTCATTCTATACCATACTGTTTTCTTTAAAATAAACTTCTTATATCTGGTATATGTATGCCATGAAGTACATATCTTATTCTTTCTTTTAACTTTAGTATTTGTTTCTTCTTCAACTTCCCTTACAGAACAATCTTTTATTTTTTCACCTTTATCTTTTTTGCCCTTTGGAAGGTCCCACTTACCTAATCTAAAAATAAATAATATTTTGTTTTCTTTATTTTCTACAATTCCACCAGCAGCTTTTATTAGTTTAAATTTATTTTTGATATACTTAATAACTTCTTTTTTATTTTTTAAAGTAAATGTGACAGAATAAGTTTTTTTAAGTTTTTTTTCTGTCATTATCTTTAGTAAAGAATCTATTGAATCTGGTAATGCATCATAAATTAATACTCTTGCTTGTAATTTAGTATGAATTATTCCAGAAGATCCATCTATTAAAGTATCATAATTTTCAACTTTTAGCTTCGAATTATCTAAATTTCTAAATATTACGGGTATATCATTTATGAAAATTCTTTTCATATGAGAAAAATTGAATTATTAAAATGCAAAATATTAAAATAAATCGAATTATTTTTGTTAATGAATCTATAAATGAATGCACAAAAGATTATATCTTCTTTAATTTCAATTAATTCAATAAAAATTAATTTGAAGAATCCATTTATCTGGGCTTCAGGATGGAAATCACCAATATATTGCGATAATAGGATATCCTTGTCATATCCAAAAATAAGAGATAATATAACAGATAGTCTAATTAATAAAATAAGTTCAAAATTTGATAATATAGATACAATAGCAGGTGTAGCAACTGCAGGAATTCCTCAAGCTTCACTTGTTGCAAAAGAGCTTAGACTACCACTAGTATATGTAAGGTCAACTGCTAAAAAACATGGCATGAAAAACTTGATCGAAGGAGACTTAAAAAGTAATTCTAATGTTTTAGTTATTGAAGATTTGATTTCTACAGGAGGAAGTTCATTAAAAGCGATTGATGCTATAAAAGACAGAAAATGCAATGTTGTAGGTTTAGCTTGTATTTTTAATTACAGTTTTGAGCTATCTAAAATAAATTTTGAATCTAACAAAATTAAAGTTATTAACCTTAGCAACTACAATGATTTAATTGGATTTGCAAAAAGCAATAAAATAATTAACTCAAAAGAAATAGAATTTTTAGAAAATTGGAGAAAAAATCCAGATAAGTGGACCAATTTTCATGATTAGTTTTCTAGATAAATTAGTTCTACAGGAATTATTGGATCTAAAGGATCTAGTTTGGAAAAAGCTATTTTGGATAATCTAATTAATATTTTCTGATTTGAACCTGTATCAGGTAATTTTCCAATGACTCTAACCATAACCTTTAAATCATTCATTTGATTTCTAATAAGAAGAATAGTTCCAACTTTTGCACTTTTATGTAAAGCTAGATATTTAGTTGACTCCATAGGCTCTTCAATTGAAGATGCAAAACCTTCCTCTTTTAAAATTCCTGGAAATTTTTCTTCATATGTTCTTTTTGTTCTTGCAGATTTAATGTTTGTTGATTGAGTAATAATTATAATTTTTTCATTAATAGATAGGTTATTATTTTCAAGATTATTCCATTTTTTCAAATCATCAATAGAAAGATTATATTTTTTAGAAATAGAAAATAATGTTTCACCTTTTTCAACATTATGAAAGATTGTGTCATTTGTATTAAAAGAAAATACTTCAGAATAAAATATTATTATAAAAGGACAGATTATATATAATTTATAATTTAAGAAAAACATTTTGTTCCTAATTGTGTTAATTTAGCAATATGAAAATAAGAAATAAAACAACATATATTTTATTATTAATATTCATTTTACTTAAAATTAATATTTCTTTTTCTCAAGATAAAAAAGTTAACGTCCTTCTTGTAGAAATAAAACAAAATATTGATCCAAGGATGAATAGATATACAAAATTAATGTTGGAAGAAGTTGAAAAAAATGATTATAATATGATAATCATTGAAATGGATACTTATGGAGGCGCTTTAAATGATGCTGATGATATTAGAACAAGAATATTAGATTTTGATAAACCAATTTATTCATGGATAAATAAGGATGCTGCATCAGCAGGAGCCTTGATTTCCATTGCTTGTGATAGTATATACATGAGTAGTGGAGCAAGCATTGGTGCTGCAACTGTTGTTACTGCAGATGGTAATGCTGCGCCTGACAAATATCAATCATATATGAGGTCAATTATGAGATCTACTGCTGAAGCTAAAAATAGAGATCCAAATATTGCTGAAGCAATGGTTGATCAAGATGTTAAAATAGATAGCCTATCTCAAGAAGGAAAAGTTATTACATTTTCAACATCTGAAGCTATAAAAAATGGGTTTTGTGAAGCAGAAATTAATTCAATAGATGAATTAATGAACCAATTGAATTATGATAATTATGAAATTCATAAATTTGAATTAAGCTCTACTGAAAATATTATTTCCTTTTTTTTAAACCCAATGATTAGCAGTGTGTTGATTCTTATTATTTTGGGAGGACTTTATTTTGAACTGCAAACTCCGGGAGTAGGTTTCCCAATAATGGCCGCCGCATTAGCTGCAATTCTATATTTAACCCCATATTACTTAAATGGACTTGCTGAAAACTGGGAAATTTTATTGTTTTTTGTTGGAATAATACTTATTGCTCTTGAAATATTGGTTATTCCAGGATTTGGTGTTTTTGGAATATTAGGAATATTATCTACTGTAAGCTCCCTTATATTCATTATGATAAATAATGATTTTCTTGATTTTACTTTTGTTTTCCCTTCCGAACTTTTTAATGCATCAAGCTCTGTCCTTCTTGCAGTTCTAGGGTTTATAATACTTTTATTTTTTGGTGGCATTAAGTTTTCTGAATCTCAATATTTTAAAAAAATATCTCTTGATAATATTCAAGATTCTGATAGAGGATTCACATCCAAATTAAAAAGTAATGATATAATAGGTAAAAAAGGTAAATCATTTACTGTTCTCAGGCCTAGTGGAAAAGTTATTATTGAGGACAAAGTATACGATGCCTCGACCTCCGGAGAGTATGTTGATAAAAATAAAAATATTATAGTTGTAGAGAATGAAGGTACATCTATAAAAGTAAAACAAATATCATAGTGAAATATATTGCAGTAATTCCTGCGAGAATGGAATCAAAAAGACTTCCTGGAAAACCTTTAGAAAAAATTGGTAGTAAATCTATGATTCAAAGAGTATATGAACAATCTATGAAAAGTAAAAGATTTGAAAAAGTAATTGTAGCTACTGATAGTCAGAAAATAAAAAATCATGTTGAAAGTTTTGGGGAGGTTATAATGACCTCTTCAAAACCTTTAAATGGAACTGAAAGAGTGTCTGAAGCATTAAATAAAATAAATATTTCTTATGATTATGTTATAAATATTCAAGGGGATGAACCATTTATAAAAAAAAATCAAATTGATACTTTAATTGACATATGTAATGGAGAAAATCCGATATGTAGCCTAGTAAAAAAAACATCATACAACGAAGAACTCAAAAGAAATAGTATAATTAAAGTTGTAATGGATAAAGAAAAAAACGCTTTATATTTTTCAAGAAATATAATTCCAATCTATAATGAAAATGCTATTTATTATAAACATATAGGCTTATATGGTTTCAAAAAAAATGTAATTGAAAAAATCACAAAATTACCAAAATCAGAACTAGAAAAAATAGAGTCATTAGAACAATTAAGATGGTTAGAAAATAATTATAAGATTAAATTAGCTATTACAAAGGAAGACTCTTTTGGTATAGATACAGAAGAGGATTTAATTAATGCAAATAAAATTGTTTTAAACATTTAAAAATTATATTTGTAAAAAATTAAAATAATGAATTTTTTAAAAAATATTTTAAAAAATGTTATAACAAATATCATTGGATTCTTTGTTAGTATATTTTTAATATTTATAATTTTCACAGTAATGATTGCTGTATTTTCATCATCAGATGATAAATCAGATATTGTTGAAGTAAAAGAAAATTCTATCCTATTTATTGATGATATAAGTATAATTGGAGATAGAGATTTGAAAGGTGATGATTTAGATATTGATTTTGGATTTTCTTTACCAGGTTTAAGTGAAGATTTAAATAAAGAAAAAATCAGTTTAAGAACGTTTAAAATCTTAATTGATTCAGCAAAAAATGATAACAATATTAAAAGTATTGTTTTAAATCTCGAAGATGCATCAATTCCATTTAATAAATTGAAACAAGTTAGAGATATTTTATCTTCATTTAGAGAATTAAAACCTATTTATTCTCACTCAGATTATTATACTAAAAGTGCATATTACCTGTCTTCTATTAGTGATTTAATATCTGTATCACCTCCAGGATTTATAAATATTAGTGGTTTTGGTATTTATGACTTCTTCTATAAGGAATTATTTGATGAATTAGGAATTAAAATTGAACTATTTAGAGTAGGAGAATTTAAAGGAGCTGCTGAAACATACGTTAGAAATGAATTTAGTGAAGAAAATAAGAAACAATACTCAGAATTTTTAAATGAAAGATTTAGTTTTTATTTAACTGATATATCAGAATCAAGAAACTTAACAAAAAACTCATTAATTAATTTTATCAATAATTATGAAACTGAGCTTTTAAGCGATGCAATAGGTAATAATTTAGTTGATACATTATTTTATAGTGATCAATTTGATGATTTTTTAAAATTAAAAATTGATTCTTCATATAATAAAGTTTCATTTTTAGACTATAAAACTACAGTTAAAACTAAAAATAATTACTCAAAGGATAAAATTGCTATACTATATGCGTTGGGAGGTATTCTTCCTGGGAAAGGAGATGAGGGTATTTTTTCTGAGAGTATAATTAAAGAAATAAAAAAAATAAGAAAAAATAAGAATATAAAATCTGTTATTTTTTATATTAATTCAGGAGGAGGTAGTGCATTTGCTTCTGATATAATTCACAGAGAAATAGAACTTTTAAATCAAAAGAAACCAGTAATTGTTTATATGTCTGATGTATGCGCATCTGGTGGATACTACATTAGCATGCCAGCCGATACTTTAATTTCATCAAAACATAGTATACTTGGTTCAATTGGGGTTTTTGGAGTTGTACCAGATTTATCAGGATTAGTAAAAAATAAGCTAAAAATTAATGTTGATGAGATTCAAACTAGCCAAAATATAGGAGAAATTAATTTATTAAAACCACTTAATAAAAAAGAAAAGAATCTAGTTCAAAGAGGAGTAAATCAAATATATGATGATTTTTTGAATGTAGTTTCAATAGGAAGAAAAATGAGCAAAGAAGATGTAAATAAAATTGCTAGAGGCAGAGTATATTATGGAGAAACATCAAAAAATATCAATTTAGTTGATATTCTTGGTAATATGAATGATGCAATTGAAATAGCTGCCAAAAAAGCTAATATAGAAAAGTATCAAATTATTGAATATCCAAGACAAAAATCGTCAATTGAAAAACTAGTTTCATCATTAAATCAAGTTAATTTTACATACTCAAAATATATTCCAAAAATAGATAATTGGTTAATTAAGTCAATCACTGAAGGAGAAATGTATGATCCAATACAAATGAGAATAGAGTTTCAATCAGATGCATCAAAATAAATTTTATTTTATTTTTTGATATACTTTAATTGCTAAATAAAATAATAAGCTAAAAACAAAAAGAAAAAAAATTGAATTGGGTTCATATATATTTTCATTTCTTTTATATAAATCCAGACATTTGAAAAAATAAAAAATTGAAAATATTCCCAACAAACCATTTTTTTCATTCAATAAAACTTTTTTAAGATTAAAAGTTAATTCTGGTGATATCCATTTTTTAAAATTAGGAATTATAGCTGGCACAATTGATGAATATAATTTATACTCATTTTTAAACTTTATAATAAGATAATCTTCCTCTGCTAAAATAATTGGAATATAAATTAACCAGTAAAAAACTAAAGAAAATAATATAAAGTATAAATTAAAGGTAATTAATGAAACTCCAAACCAAATAAGAAAATTACCAAGATACAAAGGATGTCTAATAATTGAATATATCCCAGTCTTATTTATTTTTGAAGCAAGTTGAGATTTAGTATTTCTTCCTGAAGTTTTGGCAAAAGAATGTCCAACAACATATATTCTAATTAATAATCCTATTAAAGAAATTGACAAACAAAAATTAAAAATGGATAAATCTATTTTATTAGTTGGAGAAATATAATAGGTATAAAAAGCTAATAAAATAATAGGAATTGGAAGATAGCTTCTATATCTAAAAAATAAATTTCCTAAACTTATAAGAAAGCTTTTTTTAATCATTCCTTATAATTATTAATTTTTAACTCAGAATCTATTAGTTTAAGTATTGGAACAAACTGATTATCATTCATAAAATCGTATTGAAAACTTTCAAAAACATCTCCTTCAATTAAGTTTTCATTACGTAATCCAAACTGAAAATAACTACCATATTTATCAATAATTTTTCCTATCATATTAATAAGTCCAAAACCAATAAATAAATTTTCTGATGGAATCTCACCATAATAATTTATACTTTTTTCTTTTATGAAATTTGAAATTCTTGAATTAAAATTGATATGTTTTCTACTAATAAAAGAAACATCTAATCTTTTTAATTGATCGAAAGTGTTTACATTATAATTTAGCCAATCATCAAAACCCAAAACTGAGATCGTGTCATTTCTAACATCAACTGCACTTAATGTATTAGAACTAAGAAGAGAATTAGATGATACAGTAAATACATGACCAATTGAATCATCATCTATATAAAATTTTTCTTCGTATTTATAAATAGTATCAAGTTTTTCAATTCCTCTACCATCTTTAACAATCCTACCTGGTATTTTACTAATCGAATCTGCTTCTTGTTTTGATAACATAAGTTCATAAGAATTAGTTAATGAATCTAGTATCAATCTTGAATCTTCTAAATTTACTTTTTGCTTATAAATAAAATTAAAACCATTTGATTCCATTTCATTTTCATAAATAGATGCAATTAAAGAATCAACTTTATTGTTCTCATAAAAAATTATAGCGTTTTTATTTTTATTAAACTTTTCTTTTGCATAATCAGCTGCTTTTAATGCTAAAGTTTTATTACTAGGTAAAAAAAGCATTGCATATTTATTATTATCAATGATTTCATTATTGCTTGACAAAGGATTGATCATAAATATCTTATTCTCAAGACAATATTGACTAACTAATTTTACAGGACTAGAGTACAAAGGACCAATTATTAAATCTATTTTACTAAAATCACTTGATTTCAAAATATCTTTAACAATATCTGGATCTCTTTTGGTATCATATGGATATATTTTTATATTGACTCCTAATGAATCTAAATGATTAATAGCTAATCTCATTCCATTATATAAATCCATAATAAACTTATTTTTTCTTATAAGAGATAAATTATCGCTTTCATTGTACATAAATGGTAATAAAACAGCTACCTTAAAAATATAATCATCATCATTAATAAATAAGTTTTCTTTTGATACAAAAGAAAGAATATTTTGAATTTTACTAATCACATTTTTATCCAAGGGTTCATTTAATAATTTTCTACCAAAATATTTTGCTATAACATTATTATTTGGATAAATCTCATACCATTTTCTTAACTTATTAAAATCATTAATGTTCTCAACTTTTGGATCTAAAAATTCATAAAGTTCTTTTTTTATATCGTTAGATTTAATATCCGAAATTATTTTAAAAGAAAGTTCATATTTATTATTTTCTAATAGTAATCTTACTAACCAATAATTAACTTCATCCATTTGAGGCCAATTTGAATAGTTAGATTTTATATTTTGAAATTTTCCTTGAGCATTATCAAATTTATTTAGATTAAAATCGCATAATCCAGAATAATAAATTGAATATATTTTAAATTCATTATCTATAGTCGCTAAAGAATCAAAATAAAAAATTGCTTCAGAATAATTTTTTTTATAAAAAAATTTTTTACCCTTTATGAAAGTTTCATTAGTATCCTGAGAAAATAATAAGTAAAGAGGAAAAAATAAAATAATTAATTGAAATATGATTTTGTTAATTTTCATAAAAATAAATTATTCCCATTCTATTGTTGCAGGAGGTTTTGAAGAAATATCAAAAACAACTCTATTTACTCCTCTTACTTTATTAATTATTTCATTAGATACCTTTGATAAAAAATCAGAAGATAATTTTGACCAATCTGCTGTCATACCATCTGAACTATTAACAGCTCTTAGAGCTACAACATTTTCGTAGGTTCTTTCATCACCCATAACCCCAACAGATTTAATTGGTAAAAAAATAACACCTGCTTGCCAAATATTATCATAAAGATTTTCTTTTATCAGTGAAGAAATAAAAATATGATCAGCTTCTTGAAGAATATTAATTTTTTTTTCCGTGACTTCACCTAAAATCCTTATTGCTAAACCTGGACCTGGAAAAGGATGTCTATTCAATATATTTTTAGGAATATTTAAAGAAATACCAATTTTTCTAACCTCATCTTTAAACAAAGTATTTAAAGGTTCTATAATCTTAAGATTCATTTTTTTTGGTAAACCCCCAACATTATGATGAGATTTAATAGTTGCTGAAGGACCTTTAACAGATACCGATTCAATTATATCAGGATATATAGTTCCTTGAGCTAACCATTTTACATTTTTAATTTTTTTAGATTCTTCTTCAAAAACATCAATAAAAGTTTTTCCTATAGCTTTTCTTTTATCCTCAGGATCTATCTTACCTTTTAATGAAGTGTAGAATTTATTTTTAGCATTTACTCCAATTACATTTAATCCTAAGTTTTTATATGATTTTAGAACATTTTCATATTCATTCTTTCTTAATAAACCATTATCAACAAATACACAAACAAGATTTTTTCCTACAGCTCTATTTATTAAAAAAGCTACAACTGAAGAGTCAACCCCTCCAGACAAACCCAATATTACCTTGTCATTTTTAAGTTTATTTTTAATTTCAAGTATAGAAGAATCAATAAATTTCTTTGAAGTCCAGTTTCTTTTACAACCACAAATATTAGAAATAAAATTTTTTAAGATTTTAGTTCCATGAGTAGTATGGGTAACTTCAGGATGAAATTGTAATCCGTAAATTTTATGATTTTTTACTTCATAAGCTGCTACATTAACATCATCAGTACTTGAAATAATTTCTAAATCACTTGAAACATCAGTAATACTATCACCATGACTCATCCATACAATTGAATTTAATTTGATATTATTTAAAATTTTATTTTTTTTAATATAACTTATTTTAGCTCTACCGTATTCTCTGGAACTAGATTGAGAAATTTTACAATGAAATTTTTTTGCAATTAATTGAGCTCCATAACAAATTCCAAGGATTGGTATTTCTGTAAAATTTAAAAAATCAAAATTTGGAGAATCATTATCATTTACCGAATATGGACTTCCTGAAAGAATAATTCCCTTTATTTTATTATCTATTTTTGGTAAAACATTAAAGGGATGTATTTCACAATAAACATTAAGTTCCCTTATCCTCCTGGCAATTAGTTGCGTATATTGTGAACCAAAATCAATTATTAAAATTTTTTCTTCCATTTACAAAATTAAACTTCATCATAAAATTATACGAATTATATGTGAAATATATATTTTAATTATATCTTATAAATAAAAATTGATCAAAAAATTCTATAAAATCTAAATTTAAATATGGGAAGAGCATTTGAATATAGAAGAGCTGCAAAAGAAAAAAGATGGGATAAAATGTCCAAAATTTTTCCAAAGCTCTCAAAAGCTATAACTGTAGCTGTGAAAGAAGGTGGATCAGATCCTGAAATGAATTCAAAACTTAGAGCCGCAATTCAAAATGCAAAATCTCAAAATATGCCAAAAGACAATATAAACTCTGCAATAAACAGAGCTAATAATAAAGATTTTGAGGATTTTGAGGAAATTACATATGAAGGAAAAGGCCCAAATGGTGTTCTTGTTATTGTAGAATGTGCAACAGATAATTCGATAAGGACTACAGCAAATATTAAGTCATATTTTAATAAATCTGAAGGATCTTTAGTCCCTCCAGGATCTTTAGAATACATGTTTGAAAGAAAAGCTGTCTTTAATATTGAAAAATCAATAGAAATAAATTTAGAAGAATTAGAGCTTAATTTAATTGATTATGGTTTAGAAGAAATAATTACTGATAAGGAAGAAATTATTATATATGGAGATTTCAAAAACTTTGGGTTATTAAATAAAGGAATTGTAAAAAATAATTTAAAGATTAATAAATCTGAAGTGAAAAGAATTCCTAATAATCCAATTATTTTCAATGAAGAACAAATAATTGAAATCGAAAAAATGCTTGACAAAATAGATGATGATGATGATGTTCAACACGTATTTACAAATATTTTATAAATAAAATGAGGTTAAAAAAAAACATATCAATAAAAAACTATAATTCTTTTAAAGTAGATCATATAATAAAAAAATTTTATAAAATTCAATCAGTTGAAGAAATAAATAAAGTAAGAAATTATATTTCTAAAAATGAAGAAACAATTATTTTAGGTGGCGGATCAAATATCTTATTTACAAAAAACTTTAATGGTTCAATATTATACAACAATATTCTGGGAAAAGAAAAAATAAAAGAAACTAAAAATTACATCTATATAAAATTTGGTGCTGGTGAAAACTGGGATAAATCTGTTGAATTTTGTGTAAAAAATAAGTGGTATGGAATTGAAAATTTATCATTAATACCTGGATCAGTAGGGGCTGCACCAATTCAAAACATTGGTGCTTATGGAACGGAAATTAAAGACTACGTTTATGAGGTATCTGGAATAAATTTATTAAACGGAAAAAATGAAACATATGAAAATAAGTTATGTGATTTTTCTTATAGAAACAGCATTTTTAAAAAAAAATTGAAAAATGTTTTTTTTATTACTCATGTTACAATTAAACTATCAAAAATTAAAAAATTAAATATTTCCTATAATGAAGTCAAACAATATTTTAGGAATAAAAATCCTAAAGAAATTACGATAGATAAATTAAGAAAAAAAATTATTGAAATAAGAAAGTCAAAACTACCTAACCCAAACAAATTAGGAAATGCTGGAAGTTTTTTTAAAAACCCATCAGTAGATTTTAACTTCTTTAATAATTTAAAAAAGAAATACCCAAATATTGTTGGATTTAAAAATTCAAATAGAATTAAAATCTCAGCAGCTTGGTTAATCGAAAAATGTGGCTGGAAAGGTTATAAAAAAAATAATATAGGAGTATATAAAAATCATGCACTTGTGTTGATAAATTATGGGACTAATGATGGAAAAAAAATATTTAAACTTTCAGAAAAAATAAAAGATAGTGTTAAAAAAAAATTTAATATTATCCTTGAAAAAGAAGTTAATATATGTTAGCCTTTATAAGTAACTCGATAAATTACATCAGCTTTATCATCTGAAATTAAAATAGAACCATCGTCTAGGATCAAGATATCAACAGGCCTCCCCCATGCTTCTTGTTTTTCATCATTTAGCCACCCGTAAATAAATGGCTCATAGCTAATAGCTTTATTTTCTTCAATTTTTACTCTAGTTATTCTATAACCTATTTTCTTTGATCTATTCCAAGAACCATGCTCTGCAATTAAAATATTTCCTTTGTATTCATTAGGGAACATATCTCCATTATAAAATTTTAAACCTAAAGGAGCTACATGAGGACCTAAGTTTTTAGCAGGGGGTATAAAATCTGAACATGGGTATTTTTCGCCAAATTCAGGGTCTCCAATATCATCACCATGACAATATGGGTATCCAAAATTTTGACCAGATTTTGTTACTCTATTTAATTCACAAGGAGGAATATTGTCTCCAAGCATATCTCTTCCATTATCAGTAAACCACATCTCATCATTACTTGGATTCCAAGTAAATCCTACTGTATTTCTAACACCATGAGCAAAAATTTCTCTGTCAGAACCATCAGGGTTCATCCTAGTTATTGATGCATATATTTTATTTTTACTTTCACATATATTGCAAGGTGCTCCAACTGGAACATATAGTTTACCATCAGGACCAAAAGCAATATATTTCCATCCATGATGTTTATCTTTGGGATAGTCATCATATATTAAAATTGGTTCACCAGGATTATCTAAATTATCTTCAATATTTTTAAAAACCCATAACTTATCAACTTCAGCAACATATAAGTCTCCTTTATGAAAAGCGACTCCATTTGGCATGTTTTTTAATTTATTTGTTATAATCCACTTTTTTTCAGCTTTGTTATCTCCATCTTCGTCCCTTATTGCAAATACATTATCATCGTGTCGATTACCAATAAATATAGTACCAGAGGGACTTATATCCATTGATCTCGCATTAGAAATATTATCAGCATAAATATCAATTTTAAATCCCTCGGGTAATTTAATACTCTCAAGTAATTTTTCAAGCTCTTCAGTTTTTAAATTATTTTTTAATTTACTCTCTTCTTTTACTTTTGAATCACAAGAAAAAAAGATTAAAAAAAATGAAATTATAAATAGAGATGTTTTTTTCATGTCAAATTAAATTTTAACAACAAATATAAATTAATTAAATGCT